>Ga0207160_1004_pt1 | contig 97027 bp, 87 predicted proteins | sample Alteio_BWMinHeat_21_FD_153510 | JGI IMG/M metagenome (GOLD analysis project Ga0207160, IMG submission 153510) | Enriched cells from forest soil in Barre Woods Harvard Forest LTER site, Petersham, Massachusetts, United States -... | ecosystem: Environmental > Terrestrial > Soil > Temperate forest >... | reverse complement strand
GTATTTGTGCTGCATGTTCAATTGGTGGAAATGGGTCAGCACCTACATCAAACGGAACCTCAGGAGGAAATGGTGTTTTAATAATAAATTACAATAGTGTTCCTGTATCAGGTACTATTAGCACTTCTGCATCTTGTGGTGTAGCTACGGCAACTGTTGTTCCTGCTGGAGGAACACCGGCATATAATTATGCTTGGACACCTTCGGGAGGAAATGGAGCTGTAACAACTAATATAACCACTAGCGGAAGCTATTCGGTTTTAATTACGGATGCATATGGTTGCGAAGCAATAGCAAGTACTAATATTACTATACCTTCAAGTTTAAATATGTCTGTAACAGGACCTGTTAACCCTTATTGTGATACTACAAAATTAGATTGGGTTACTTGGTCTTCTGTCACAGCTACATCAGGTGTAGGCTCAGTTTCTTCTAATTTAAGCATATCGCTTACAAAACCAAGTGGTGGTTTATTTACCACACCATCTTTGTTTGCTAGTGGTAATTTTCCTCCTCAATATAATTTACCTGTAAATAACACAACGCTTGGAAATACACAAGCTGGTTTGTTTACTTTTTGTTTTAGTAAACCTGTTATCGATCCTCAAGTTGCTTTTTCAAGTATTGGACAAGGCGGTATAACTGTTCCCATTGTTACTTCTGTACCATATACAATTATTTGGCCGGGTATAAATATGACTTATCCTAATAACACAACACTTGTTGGTACAGAAGGCTATACTATTATCCAGTTTCCGGGACAGCATACTTGTATAGATTTTAATTATTTAACAAGTGAAAACTATTGTAATTTGGTTTTTGGTATACGTGATACTAATTGCCAAACTACCCCTATTTGTAAAGGAAGCGCAGCAACATTTACAGCTAGCGGTGGTGTTTCATATACTTGGAGTCCTAATGTTTCTATAAGCGCAACTACCGGAAGTGTGGTTACTATGAATCCTACTTCATATCAAACTTATACTGTAATTGGTACCGATGTAAATGGCTGTCATGATACAGCTATTACTTCTATTACCGTAAATGCTGCACCTATTCCAACAGTTAGCAGCTTTACTAATGTATCCTGTTTTGGCGGAAATAATGGAGCTGCACTAGTCAGCGTCACTAACGGATTAGCTCCTTATCATTATTTGTGGACAAACGGAAACACTTCAATCAAAGATAGTGTGCTTATAGCCGGTACTTATAGTGTAACTGTAACAGATACTAATGGTTGTAAAGGCAGCACATCTCAATTAATTACTCAACCTGCTGTATTAAAAGATTCTATTTCGGCATTTAGTAATTTATCTTGTTTTGGTATTCCAAATGGTAGTGCAACGGCAGGGGTAACAGGTGGTACAGGACCCTATACTTATTCATGGAATTCAGCTCCCATGCAACTAACCGCTACGGCAAGTAATTTACCTTTAGGAAGTTATACGGTAACTGTAAATGATGCAAACCTTTGTTCCGCAACTGCAACAGTAACTTTAACACAACCTACTGCATTAGCTTTAGCAACAACACAAACCAATGTAACTTGTTTTGGATTAAGTACCGGAAGCGCGGAAGCCACGGCAAGTGGTGGAACACCACCATATATATATGCCTGGAACACAGCACCTCCTCAAATATCTGCAACCGGAGTTGCCACGGGGCTTGCTGCAGGGCACTATACGGCCGGTGTGCAGGATGCGAAAGGTTGTATAGACACAGTATCTATAACGATTATGCAACCTGCTATATTAGTAGACTCAATCATATCATTAAAAAATGATTCGTGTTTTGGAATGCATAATGGTAATGCTGTAACAGGTATAGCAGGAGGAACAATGCCATACATATATTCGTGGAATACAACTCCAGTACAATCAACACCCATAGCAAGCAATTTATATGTTGGAACATATACAGCTACCGTAACTGATGCTCATGGATGCCAAGATACAGCAGTTGTAACCATCACCGAACCTGCTTTATTTACAGCATCTATTACTTCTTTTAAAAATGATTCATGTTTCGGAACTCATAATGGTAATGCCATAACTGGTGTAATTGGTGGTACCACTCCCTATACCTATTTATGGAATACTGCCCCAACTCAATTAACGGCAACAGCAATTAATTTAACAGTTGGAAGTTATACAGCAACTATAACTGATGCGCAAGGATGTACGACCACTGCCACAGTGACCATTTCTCAGCCTCCTGCATTAACGCTAACTACTTCCCAAATAAACGTTTCTTGTAATGGATTAAGTGATGCAAGTATAACAACAACTGCTGCGGGAGGAACTCTTCCTTATATTTATGCATTAGAACAACCTGTGCAAATTTCTCCAACTGGTATTTTTACAGGTCTTGTTGCCGGACAATATACTACAGGGGTTATAGATGCAAATGGATGTAGAGATTCTGTATCACTTATTATTACGCAACCTCTTGTATTAGTAGATTCTCTTATCTCACAAAAAAATGATTCGTGTTTTGGAAATAGTAATGGTAAAGCTATAACTGGTGCAACGGGTGGAACATTGCCTTATATTTATTCATGGAATACAACACCGATTCAAACAACTTCAACAGCAAGTAATTTACCTACAGGAGTATATACAGCCACATTAACTGATGCTCATGGTTGTCAAGATACAGCAGTAGTAACTATTACCCAACCAACTCCATTAACATCTTCTATAGCTTCTTCTAAAAATGATTCGTGTTTTGGAAATAGTAATGGTAATGCAGTAGCAATAGCTAACGGTGGTACAACTCCATATTTTTATTCTTGGAACACCGCACCGGTACAATTAACAGCAACTGCAAGTAATTTACCAATGGGTAGTTATACAGCAACTATAGCAGATATAAAAGGGTGTATAACAACTACAACAGTAGCCATTACTCAACCTCCTTTATTAACTGTTTCAAGCATTCCTAAAACAATATGCATAAGCAACACGGCAACATTAACAGCTAATCAAGTAGGCGGAACCGCTCCATATACCTATTTATGGAATGCAACAGCAGGAGCCCAAACTAATGCTGTGAATCCAATAACTACGACTGTGTATAGTGTACAAGTGAATGATGTAAAAGGGTGTACGGCCACAAATACAGTAACCGTTTTTGTACGTGACTCTTTAAAATTTTTAGCAGTAAGTCCGGGCGCAGAAAAATGTAATGGTTTTTCAGCTAACATAAATGCAACGGGTAGTGGTGGTGATAGTTTGTTTACTTATACTTGGAATCCGGGAGGTTTTGTAGGGCAAAATATAACAGTAAGCCCTTCTACGACTACAATTTATACGCTTACGCTTACTGATGCTTGCGGAACACCTGCTGTTAAAACCAACGTTACAGTAAACATTGATCCATTACCTCAAATAAATTTCACCTCTGATAAACAAAATGGTTGTTATCCTTTATGTGTACAATTTGCAAATGCTACCACTATCTCATCAACTGATGCCTTAACATATAGCTGGAATGATGGAAAACATACAAGTATTGCAACAAATCCTTCTTGGTGTTATAATGCTTCTGGTATTTTTACAGTTAGTTTAACCGCTACATCAAGTAAAGGATGTATATCAAAAGCATCTATCCCAAATATGATTACTGTTTATCCCCACCCAAAAGCAGCGTTTTATTCTTCACCTTATAACCCTACTATACTTGAACCTACTATACAATTTGCAGATGCTTCTTATGCTCCGGGTAGTAGTGTAACGGGTTTGTTTTGGCAAACTTTTGGGGATGGTACAGATTCGACAAGTACTTTAACAACCCCCACACATACGTACCGAGATACAGGTAACTATTGCATAACTTTAATTGCTACAAATGCTTTTGGCTGTAAAGATACTGCTATCAATTGTGTATATATTCAACCTTATTTTACCTTATATGTACCTAATGCATTTTCGCCTAATGGAGATGGCATAAATGATTCTTTTATGTTCAGGGGCATTGGAATAACAGACTACGAACTATTTATTTTCGACCGTTGGGGTTTATCTATATTCAAAACAGCAGGAAAAAACGCCGAAGATTTTGATAGAGAAAAAGGTTGGGATGGTACTACAAATAATGGAGACCAAATTTCCCAGGAAGATGTATATGTTTATGTTATAAATGTTACTGATTATCTCAGTAAGAATTATTCGTATAAAGGAACAGTTACTTTACTAAAGTAAGTTTTGTTATTTGTATTGGACAATAAATCCAATTTTTTGTAATTCTTCCCAAAAATGTGAAAATAATTTTTCTACTATGAACGAATTTTCCATTTTAATGTTATTATAATATAAACAAGCAGTGCAAAGATCATAGTAAAGCACATAACTATTAACATCCAGACATAAAGCCAGACATGTTTCTATAAAAATGGTAATCAATGCAATATTACATTGTACGGTTATTTGTCTGGTATAAATAATAGGAATCTGAGATACAGTGAAATAATTTTACAATTGAACTATTTAGTATTTGTTATATAAAATTGGACTAAAGAAAACTTCTATTTCCAAATAATGAATTTAGAAAAAAGCAAGCACAAGGTTGAATGTAATAAAAAGTAAACTTAAAATTAAATAGGGAAGGTATAAAAAACTTTCTTTTAAATAAAATTTGTGAACACGTTAAGTCCGTTTTTTTTAGTGATAGTATATTTAATAGCTTATTTAACAGCGTATGCTGTGAATTTTAAATATAAAATAAATGCTGCAAGTATAAGATATGAGGGCATAGATAGCTTGAGAGGGTTTTTAGCCTTAGGAGTTTTTATTCATCATTCAGTTATATGGTATCAATATATTCAAACTGGAAAGTGGGATGCTCCAAAATCTAATTTATACACTCAGTTAGGGCAAACAAGTGTTTCGTTTTTTTTTATGATTACAAGTTTTTTATTTATTACAAAACTCTTAAACTCAACTGAAAAAGAATTTAACTGGCGCGCCTTTTTTATTTCAAGGATATTCAGATTAGTGCCTCTGTATTATTTTTTACTTGTTTTACTTGTTTTATATGTAATGACAAACACCCATTGGCAACTAACAGTTAGCATACTTAGCTTTTTAAAATCGATGTTTTATTGGGGTATCTTTTCGACTGCAGATATTAATAATTATAACTTAACTAGCTTCATTATTTCACACGCGACATGGACACTTCCGTTGGAGTGGTTGTTTTATTTTAGCTTGCCTTTAATTTCTCTTATTATTTTTAAAAAAAAAACATCCTTGTTTTATATTGTAATTAGCATTTTATTTATTTGCGGTTATTTTTCAGTTAATGCCTTTCGTTATCATAATTTGTTACCGTTTATAGGAGGAGCCGTAGCACCTTTTATTCTAAAATATGGGTCACGAGATATAAAAGTAAATAACCTTTTTTTAGGCATAATTGTTTTGGTTTGTTTATTTTTAATTACCCAAATAAAAACTTCTAATTATATAGTTTGTGAAACTTTAATTTCAATTGTTTTTACTTCAATTGCTCTGGGAAATAATTTATTTGGAATATTAAAAAACTCTACCTTAAAATTTTTAGGCGAGATTTGCTATAGTACATATTTACTACATGGAATTGTGCTTTTTACTGTACTGTATTTTGGGTTTGGATTTGAAAAGGTAAAATATTTTACTGAGACTGAATATTGTGTGCTTATATTTTTGACAACACCCATTATTGTAATTATTAGCTTTTTAGGATATAAATTTATAGAAAAGCCATTTATGGATAAAGCTAAAAAGATTAATGATGTTATAGATAGTAAATATCCATTAAAAACATCCAATAATGAGAGTTTTGTGAAATTTTTTGGAAGAATTATGAAGTTTTAACTGCTACAAATTTATGTGCACATAGCATGCCTAGGTATAAAAGAATTAGAAAGAAAATGAAATTATTCAAGAATATAATTACATTAAATTCACTAAAGGGGACATTTTATTTTATTCTTTTTTTGCTTTCTGCTTCCTTATCTTTTGCGCAAGAAACCCCTACTAATAGTTGGATTAAAAATGATTCGTTAAATGGGTTTAATGAACAGGAATTACAACATCATTTAAGTAACTTAAAAGGAACTGAAAAACAAAAGAAACAGTTTGCAGAGAGTATAAGAAAAAATTATATAAACGAAAAATATAAACTAGGTATCTTCAATCTCCATCAGGAAAAATATGCTCTTAAGAACGGCAATCCTTCTGTTCAAACCAATTGCACAAATATTGATTTCGAACAAGGTAATACAAGCGGTTGGACGGTTACCGGAGATAACGCTATAACATCGGGCTCTGGCACTGATCCGTTTGGAAATTTTCCGGTAGTTTTTCCAGGAGGAAATTATTCTTTACAATTAAGTAGCAACAATCTTGGCACAGGTACTTTTACAGCAACTGCTTCTCGGGTTATTTCTGTAACTGCTGGAAACACTTTTTTTAGCTTTCATTTTGCAATGGATATACTTGATTATCCGCACGATTCGGCATCAGCAGCAAGACTTTCTATTCAGTTTTTTAATTCTTCAGGCAACTTATTACCATGCCCACAATTTCAGTGTCTTTATTATCAAGATGCTTCTGGCACCCCTCATGCGGTAGGGGTAAATAATTTTCAGCAAACCTGGGGTTCAGCTGCATTACCTCCTGGAAACTCAGGTCCTGGACTTAATTATGGGCATCAGGCTTTCCCTGTAACTTATGCGCCATGGCAAACGGTTGGAATGGACTTAACCCCATTCGTAGGAACAAATATAACTTGCGTGGTTACATGTCAATGGTGTATTTATAAGTATGATTGGGCTTATTGCTATATTGATGCCGATTGCCCAACTTCTAATATAGCTCCTTCAGGTTCATGTTTAAATTTACCTGCCAATTTATGTGGACCTTCAGGAATGAGTACATACAATTGGTCGGCACCTGCGGGTAATTCAATTCCAACTGCAACAACAACTTGTATTTCGGCAACTACTGCTGGAATATATACTTTAAATTGCTCTCTTACAGCTTGCTCAACAACTATGTATACATATACATATAATGTTGGTTCAAGCCCCATAGCTAGTTTTACTAATACACCAGCTTCTTGCTCAGGTAATGTGTCTTTTACAAGCACATCTTCTACAAATGATGGCGGAGCTATAGCAGATTATATCTGGGATTGGGGAGACGGAACGCTACAAGGATCAAACCTTTCAGATTCACATACTTTTACCGGTGTAGGTACACATTCAGTCACTCTTATAATTTCAAATGGAATTTGTGTGGATAGTGTTAAAGGCACTATTAATATCCCCCCTCATCCTATTGTAAATTTTACTACTGCAAATAATTGTTTAAACAATCAGTCTAATTTTACAAGCACTTCAACAGCTACTTCAGGTATATTTTCTCAAACATGGAGTTTTGGAGATTTAAGTGCCAACGGAAGTGGAGCCTCAAGTAATCATATTTATGGCTCAGCGGGAACTTATACTGTTACCTTATCGGTAACTGATAATAATATGTGTAAAGATTCTATCAAGGTACCAATTACTATATATCCATTACCAATTGTAACTGCAACGGGTGGCACAGTTTGTATAAATTCAACCGTTAGTCTTACTTCAACAGGCGGGGCTTCTTATTCTTGGAGCGGGCCAAATAGTTATTCTTCTACTTCTCAGAACCCAAATATTATTAATGCAACAACCGTGATGGCAGGAATTTATACAGTTACTGCTACTGACCCAAATGGTTGTATAAATAAGACTGCAGCTGCAGTTACAATTAATCCTTTGCCCTTAGTAACTGCTTTAAGCAATACACCTTGTGTAGGGTCTACTTTAACTCTTGATGCTACCCCTGGTGTTAGTTGGAATTGGCTTGGGCCAAATAATTATTCTTCAACATCTCAAAACCCAAATATTATAAATGCATCTATAAATATGTCGGGTACTTATACTGTTAACGCACTTGATGTAAATAATTGTCAAGGTACCGCTACGGTTAGTGTTACAGTTAATCCATTACCTATATTAAGTTTTAATCCATCTGTTCCTGAGACGTGCATAGGCAATAGTGTATCACTAACAGTTTCAGGTGCATCAACCTATACATGGGCACCCGGAGGCACATTAAGTTCAACAGTAGGGGCAATGGTATCCGCATCTCCTTCGGTTTATACAGTTTATACAGTAACGGGCACAGATATAAATTTATGTATAAATACGAATACAGTGAATGTGGTTGTAAATCCACTTCCCATTGCATTATTCAGCAATACAAGTGTTTGTCTTGGAGATAGCTCCATCTTTACTAATTTATCTTCTATATCTTCAGGAAGCGTTAGTTCTTACTTTTGGAATTTTGGAGGCAGCCCAGCGGGAACTTCAAATACAATCAATCCGCACTATAAGTATGGCCAATGCGGTAATTATTCAGCAACACTAGTAGCTACAAGCAATAAAAACTGTGTTTCCGTATTTACTAAGCAGGTTCAGGTGTTTTGTCTTCCCACAGCACTTTTTTCGGTTAACAATATTTGTGCTTCTGCTGCCGCTATATTTCATAATAATTCTTTAAACGCAAATACATACAGTTGGGATTTTAATTATCCCAATGCAGTATACAATACAACGGCATCACCATCCCATAATTATCCGGCAGGAACTTATAGTGTCCAACTTATCGCACATACAACTCAAGGATGCTCGGATACGGTTATCCACTCATTAACCATATATCCCACGCCCCTTGCAAATTTTACATCGGATAGTGTATGCTTAAATACGGCTACTACATTCAGTAATTTATCCACCATAGCTGCCCCCGACAACATTAGTAATTATTTCTGGGATTTTAATTATAACACGGGGATTGATACTACTATAGTATCTCCCACTAACACCTATCCAATACCGGGCACTTACAGTGTTTATTTATATGTTACAACTAATCATGGATGTACTGACAGTATCATCAAAAAAACGGTTGTATATCCTTTGCCACAGGTTAATTTTAGTATCGATTCTGCTTGCCAACAAAGTGCATCACTTTTTACAAACCTGTGCTCTATAAGCTCTGGAAACCTCCAGTCATGGAACTGGTCATTTGGAGATAACAACGCAACATCTACCGCACAAAGCCCTGTTTACACGTATTCACATGATGGCAGTTTTTCTGTTACATTAACTGTTGCATCTGATAAAAACTGTATTGTAAATAAAACCGGCACAGCAATAGTATATCCAAAACCTGTTGCCAATTTTTCACCTTTAATCACCAGTGGCTGTGAACCATTCACACAAACATTCATAGATAGTTCTCTTGGAAATATTGTTGCTTGGAACTGGTTTTTTGGTGATGGGGCTTCCAATAACTCACAACAAAATCCAACACATACTTACCCTGCAGTAAGTGTGGTCACATCCTACCACCCTTATTTAATAGTGACAACAAACAAAGGTTGCAAAGACACCTCTTCGTATAATAACCTTGTTACTGTATTTCCGAAACCTAGGGCTGCCTTTACAATAACGCCTGCCCAAACAGATATTTTAGACCCAAATGTTTATATAAGTGATCAATCTTTATTGGCAAATTTAATTAAATGGAATTTGGGAGATAACGACACTATCAGTAAATCAGCTGTTACAAACCTTAATCACACATATCAAGATACGGGTACGTTTATAGTAACACAATATGTTCAAACAAATCATGATTGCTGGGATACAGTGAGTCACAAAGTGATAGTCACTACCGATTTTGTAATTTATATTCCAAATGCATTTTCTCCCAATGGAGATGGTATAAACGATTATTTTATGTTTAGGGGCATTGGAATAACAGCATATGAACTATTTATTTTCGATCGTTGGGGTTTATCTATATTCAAAACGGCAGGAAAAAGCGCTGAAGATTTTGATAGAGAAAAGGGTTGGGACGGTACCACAAGTAATGGAAACCAAATTTCCCAGGAAGATGCATATGTGTATCAAATTACAGTTACTGATATTTTTCATAAAAAACATAAACCTTATAAGGGCACTGTAACGCTTATAAAATGACACTACCAAACAAAGAGAGGATAATATAAGAATAGTTCTATGTTCTATATTCATTCACACTATTTTTTATGAAAATTATTTGGATACGAAATAAATAAAAAGAAAAAAATGTAGACATTTTTAATTAATATTTTTTGCTCATTTATTTTGTATCCAAATTTTTTTAAACAATAAATTAGTAATTATAAATTCAGTTCACTAAAGAAAAAATTATGTCATTAAGCCAACAAATACCGCCACATCAGGAAGCAGTACTTAAAGTAATTTGCTATTACGATGTTTTTAATCATCCATTGACTGCTGCTGAAATTGCAAAAAATATTTCCATAAAAATTTCCCCTTATTTTTTATATGCTACCTTATCTGAGTTAATAGATATGGGCTTATTACGTGCTTATAACGAGTATTATTTTTTGTACACAAAGCAAAATTCAATCGTTGCCCAACGCTTAGAAAAAGAAACCCGTGCCAAGGAGTTTATGCATAAATCGGTCTTTTTTACTAAGATAATAAGTGTCTTTCCTTTTGTCGAAGGGCTTTGTATATCTGGCTCCTTATCGAAAGGTGTAATGGAACCCGATGGCGATATAGATTATTTCATCATTACAAAACCGCAACGCTTATGGTTATGTCGCAGTTTTTTAATTCTGTTTAAAAAAATATTTCTGTTCAATTCGCATAAATATTTTTGTGTCAATTATTTTGTAGACATTAATAACCTTACTATTCCCGATGAAAATTTATTTACCGCTACAGAGATAAGTTCATTGCTTCCAGTAATAAATTACGATTTGTATAAGCAGTTTATAACCTCTAACACTTGGATAGAAAACCATTTGCCTAATATGCCCCTACGCCAAAAAAATAATTGCCAAACAAAAAGCAAAAACATACTGAAGCGTTTTGCTGAATTTATTTTAAGTGGCAGCTTAGGCGAGTATATAGATAATTTATTTTTTAAACTTACCCTAAAACGTTGGAAAAAAAAATTCCCTTATTTTAACGAAAGTGATTTTGATTTAAACCTTCGCACACGTAAAACTGTTTCCAAACATCACCCTCGTGGGTATCAGCAAAGAGTTTTGCAACAGTATCGAAATCAGTTAACAATAATTTCCGAGCAGTTAAAAAGTGAATCAATAAAAATTGCCTAATGAGTACTGTGCAAGAACAAAATGTAAATAATGCTTTCTCAAGACAGTCTGTCATATTTGATGAAGAAGACAAAGGAAATCTCATTATTCAATGCATGCGAAAGCAAGTACAGATACATGTACTTTCACTCTTGAATACTAACGATAAAATTCTCGAATTAAATGCCGGCACTGGTATTGATGCCATTTTTTTTGCTCATTATGGTTGTAGTGTTTATGCAACCGATAATGCTCAGGGGATGATAAACATCCTTACAGAAAAAGTAAGAAAACTTAGTCTCGAAAATAAAATACAGATACAAAAATGCTCATTTAATAATTTAGAGGAAATTAAAACCGAAAATTTCGATCATATTTTCTCTAATTTTGGTGGTTTGAATTGTACTGATGATATATATAAAGTAGTCAGGCAATTTCATCGCCTGCTTAAACCGGGTGGTACAGTTACCTTAGTCATCATGCCACACATTTGCCCTTGGGAAATACTGCTTGCTTTTAAAGGAAATTTTAAAATGGCTTTTCGTCGTTTAAGTAAAAAAGGCGTGCCTTCACACTTAGAAGGCGTTTATTTCTACACCTATTATTATTCACCCAAACAATTACTTAATGCATTTGGTAAAGAGTATACTAAAATATGCATAAAAGGTTTGGGCATTTTAACGCCCCCTCCCTATCTTAATAAATTTACAATAAAATACCCTATGCTATTTAAAATGCTTTTTACCATCGAAGAAAAAATAGCTAAGTATCCACCTTTCAATTCGTGGTCTGATCATTTTATAATTAGTATGGAAAAAAAGTAAATCATATTTAATCGTGCATTTAATGTTTTTATAAACTCATAATAACTTTGGTCAATGTTGACTTAAGTTAATTTCACTTTTGAATACGTTGTAGAACATAGTAAGAAATATTTTAAAATAAAATTATCTCGTATAGAGCTTTATTTAAATTTATTATAGACATAAAACCAGACAATTTTTGGTTAAAAATTTGATAACCAGTTTTTTATATTTATGTATGGTATTTTGTCTGGTGTAAATAATAGGAAACCAAAAAGCAATAAAATAAATTTGAAGCTGTTTCAATATTTTATAGATAGATTCTTCTTATGATAAAACCGTTACATTCTATTGGAGCAGTACTTACACTTTTATTAATAATAAACTCTAGATTATTATTAGGACAAATAGTAGAGCAAATTCCGTCAATTGTACAAAAAAGCCATTATTTTTATTTTGATAGACAGAAAGCTAAAGGAAATTTAAAAACAGAGGACAAAAAAACGATAACTAACTTTGGTAGTACTTTTGCTTCATTAACATCCGATGTTAATTTGTACTCTAAGGAATATTTAAGGGAAATGACCGTTGATACGGTTCAAATAAAATCCGGTGTTGGAACATTGATCATGAGCTACGATGAGTTTTTATCTAAATACGGCACAATGGTAACAGATAGTATTACATTTAAAGTGCAGGTAGGAGCTTATAAATTTATAGAGAATTTTGATTTTAATAAACTGTTGCAACTACCTGCAATACGCCGCCAGTCATACGCCGATGGCATTACACGTTTTACACTAGGCGAATTTAATACATTAAAACAAGCTGACGATATGTGTAAGTTGGCAAAAAAAATAGCTATTAAAGATGCATTTGTAATTGCTTTTTACAAAAACAAACGCCTTTCCTTAAACAACCTTATTAAAGGAAATTATTTAAAAAATTAATTAACAGTATGAATTAGTGAAAAATGCTTCTTACTCAGTCTTACAATTATAGAAAACATGAATAAAATTTAACTCTCTAACCAGTCAACTTTTTTCTGGACGAGACGCCATAATAATTAAAATGAACAGCATGAAATTTTTATTACAGATACTAATTAGCCTTATTGCCATAGAACATCTTGGTTTTTTATGGTTGGAAATGTTTGCCTGGGAAACAAAAGGAAAAAAAATATTCAGGAATACTTTGGCTGCAGATATGTTTAACCCGACAAAGGGATTAGCTGCAAATCAAGGATTATATAACGGCTTTCTTTCAGCCGGTCTTATTTGGACGCTCTTTATATCAGATAATATATGGAAAATAAATATTTCAATCTTCTTTTTATATTGTGTTATGGTTGCTGGTGTTTATGGCGCTTTTACTATTACAAAAAAAATATTCTTTGTACAGGCATTACCTGCTATCATTGCTTTGATACTTATACTTGTTTTATAATATACATACTAAATATTTATAATGAGTTAGATTCAAAGAAATTAAACTAGAAATGGTAAGACGGACTTCATAAACTTTATAAAACATAAAAATATTTTTTTTTGACTCAACTAGCTCGATCATTAATGAAAAACTGTCCGTAAAAAACATTTTCGAGCTAAATTATTTTTTGATTTAATAAACTCTATTTAAATTGTATATATAGGGATAGTAGTTTTCCTGTCAATTTACGGGGTTTAAACCGAAAATTAAATTTTTTAAGGGGTATTCAAGTAATGAAAAAAAAATCGTTTCCCATATTTTTAATTATTATCTCTTGTTTTTCTTTTACACAAAGCGATAGAACTGCTGAAGCAAAGAAAAAAAATGAACAAGCTGAGAAAATCAATTCCTTATCAGGTATTTTGAAAATTGATAAAGGAGATCCTACCAAGATTATTTACTTAAATAGTTTAAGTGCCCGACATGGAGATATTAGCAATTATGATAGCAATGTCTGGAGGGCTCTTGTTTCAACTAATTCGCTTCCTTCTTCTTTATCTACTTTAAAAAAAATAGGAACAGAATGGTTGAGTGGGGTCGCTTCAACCTATAACGATATTGGAATTACCTATTATATTCAAGGCAATTACCCCAAAGCATTAGACTATTATTTAAAAGCATTAAAAATAGGCGAGGAAATTGATGATAAAACTAGGATTGCGCTTGAATTTAACAATATAGGGCTTATCTGTTTTTATCAAGGAAATTTTCCAAAAGCATTTGAGTATTTTCTTGAAGCTTTAAAAATTAATGAAGAACTTAGAAATAAAATTGGAATTGCAGTTAATCTTGTTGGACTTGGAAACGTTAGTTTTAAAGAAAGGAATTACTCCAAAGCATTAAATAATTATTTTAAGGCACTAACAATAGCTGAAGAACTTAAAGATAAAAACGAAATTGCAATTTGTCTGGGAGAGATTGGAAATGTTTATACCGAACAAGGTGAAATAGGAAATGTCTATACTAAACAAAAGAATTATTTAAGAGCGATTGATTGTTATTTTAAGGTATTAAAAATTAATGAAGAACTTGGGAAGGGGAAGGAAATTGCTGCTTGCCTTGGCAATATCGGAATTATCTATGATGAACAAAATGATAACGTTAAGGCTCTTACTTATTATTTTAAGGCATTAAAGATGGCAGAAGAACTTGGATATAAAAATGGAATCGCGACACACCTCTTTAACATTGGTATGTTATATAATAAAACAAAGAAATATAAAGAAGCGGAAAAATACCTGTCGTGGGGCTTGACAATATGTGATAGCATAGGGGCACTATATGAAAAAGTACAATTTGAAACTTTACTAAGCGAACTTTACGCGCAAACAGGCAAGTATCAAAAAGCGTTTGAATATTATAAAAAAGCTATGATAGCGAAAGATATGCTATTTAATGAAGATAGTAAAAAACAAATCATATATAAAGAGATACTTTTTGAATTTGAGAAAAAAGAAGCAGCCATTAAAGCTGAACAAGAAAAAAAAAATATGTTGGTTAAGGCAGATGCAAATAGAAACAAAATTATTGCAACTAGCATTATTGTATTGTTGAGTACGATTGGAATTCTGCTTTTACAACGACAACGACTAAATCGTAAGAAAGACAAAATAATTTTTGAGAACAAACAAGCTCTTTCTGAAAAGGAAACAGCATTATTAAAATTAGAAAAACGGCGTATAGAAGACGATTTGGCCAGTTCAAAAAAAATACTGGATAATTATACAGAAAGTATACTGGAAAAAAATAAGATACTTGAACAAATTAACACAGAAATGGAAGACCTAAAGAATTTGAAGTCAAAGGAATTATATGAAGAAAATATTAAACGCCATGATTTTTTAAAAAAGGCTACCATCCTTACTGACGACGACTGGGATAAGTTTAAAGAATTATTTGAACAAGTTTATAAAGGGTTCTTTATTCGTCTGAAAGAAAAATTACCTGATTTGACTGCAGCTGAAATCAGATTAATTTGTTTGACCAAATTAAAATTAAGTCCCAAACAAATGGCAAGTATTCTAGGGATATCTACTGGGACTATAAGAACAACTCGTTATCGTTTACGTAAAAAACTAAATTTACCTGAAACTGAGAATATAGAAGATATTTCTCATTCTATCTAATTATCAAATACTTATGATAATTACCTGTATGTTGTCTGCATATTGTCCGTGCATTGTCTATACGTTGTCTATGCGACTTTGTTGGCAAACGAATATTTAGCAAATATATTCGCGCCTTTAATATAAAATTAACTCAACAGCATTGCGAAACTTGATACAAAAACCAAACACAATGAACTATAGCCAAAAGACAGCTAAATGCAACTTTATTTTAACAGTATTGATCCTTCTTGCATCATTCCTTCATGCAAGAAATATACCAGAGCCTAGCCATAACCTTCGTGGTAATGGCATGCGCTTTACGCCAAATAAAGGACAAATATCTGATATGAAGGGCAGGCTTTGTCCTGATATACTATATAAAGGAGATGAGGATGGAGCTGATATTTATTTGCGCAAAACAGGTATCAGTTATGTATATAGTAATATGTCAGAAATCATGTATAACGTAAATAAACAGATGAAAAAATTAGAGGGATCAAGCAAACTAAAGGGATTTACCAGTACTGGAATGAAAGCTGATTTAATGAAAAAGGAACTGCTGAAACTTCATAGGGTGGATATGGACTTTATTGGTTGCAACACCAACATAATAGCTACTGAGGAAAGTGAACTTGAAGGTTACCAGAATTTTTATTATGCGCATTGTCCTACTGGGGTAACCCATGTAAAACAATATAGTAAAGTAACCTATAATAATCTATATAATAATATAGATATAAGCTACTACTCAGGTAAAGGAAATGGAATGAAATATGACATTATTGTAAAACCGCACGGAGACCCAAGTCAGTTAAAATTACATTGGACAGGTGCTCAAAACATCCAGATAAACAGCAATGGTAACTTGCTTATACAAACTAGTGTAAATGAGTTTACTGAAGCTATGCCGAGGGTATATCAGGTTATAAATGGAAATACAATAGATATTAAAGCAGAATATGTATTGAATGCTATAAAGGATTCAATGTTAACGACTAATGATTACTTAGTGACTTTCAAACTTGAAACTTTTGACTCAAATTATCCTCTCATCATTGATCCTTGGACTACCTATTATGGAGGGAGTACTACCGATTATGGCACAAGCATCGCAACAGACAATACTGGGAATGTGGTTTTTACCGGACATACACTATCAGTAGATTTCCCTGTTCTTACTGGGGGCTACTCTCAATCTTATGCGGGAGCAGGAACGGATGGAGATGCGTTTGTAGTGAAGTTTGATCAAAATGGAGTCCGCCAGTGGGCTACTTTTTATGGTGGGTTCTATGATGACTCTGGTACAGGTATTGCAACAGACAATGCAGGAAACATAGTTATTACTGGATATACTGCGGGAGGATCCTTCCCTTCCCTCACTCTTTCAGGAGGTTACTCCCAATCTTTTGGAGGCAATACTGATGCCTTTGTAGTGAAGTTTAATTCGGGAGGTACACGTCTTTGGGCTACCTGTTATGGGGGATTAGGTGATGAATCTGGTCTTGGCGTTGCTATAAATAATTCAGGGAACATAATTATTACAGGGAATACTAATTCATCTGACTTCCCTGTTCTTAGTGGCTTCCAGATGGCTTTTGGAGGAGGGAGTAATGACGCCTTTGTAGCGAAGTTTGATCAAAATGGTGTTCGTCAATGGTCCACTTTTTATGGGGGAAATGATAATGACGTTGGCCGTGGGATTGCAACAGACAATGCAGGGAACGTAGTTATTACAGGAATTACACAATCTACAAATTTCCCTGTCCTTGCGGGAGGCTATTCTCAGGCTTTTGGAGGAGTTGTAAATGCTTTTGTTGTAAAGTTTAATCAAGGAGGAACTCGTCTTTGGGCTACTTATTACGGAGGAAGTGGAAGTAATGGTGATTATGGTAATAGCGTTGCCACAGATAATTTAGGAAATATAGTTATTGCTGGGACTACCAGTTCTGCCGACTGCCCTGTCCTTAATGGCTTCCAAATGACTTTTGGAGGAATTGAAGATGCTTTTGTTGTAAAGTTTGACCAAGGAGGAACTCGCCTTTGGGCTACTTTCTACGGAGGAAGTAATGATGAAGATAGTCAGAACATTGCCATAGATGGATCCAGTAATATTTATCTCTGTGCGGAAGAAGAAAATGCTGTTACCAACAGAGATATTGCTGATTCATGTGCTTACGTACCTGGTGATGGGGGGCCAGAAGAAATAATAATCATAAAGTTTACGCCTTCAGGAAATAAGACTTGTATAACATATAGTGGTACAGGTGGGGGGGATTTAGACTATGGGGGAGGAATAACTATATATGGAAATTTAATTTATATGACAGGTGTAACAACTGGCGGGTTGCTTGTAACACCAGGTGCTTTTCAGTCAAATAATAATAGTGGATCTGAGGATGCTTTCGTAGCATCTTTATGCACCAATATTTGCGAGGCTAAAGTACTTGGGTTAGCTTTTACAGCAAACACTACTAATGTATGTGCCAATACACCCATCACTTTCTCACCTACAGTATCTAATGCATGTGATACCACAGGATATAAATTTCAATGGACATTTTCAGGTGGCAACCCTTCAAGTTCTAGTGCCGCAAAACCGACAGTTACTTACCAAGCAGCAGGTATATATACTGTAAAATTAGTTCTTATTACGGCTTGTAAAAAAGACAGTGTAATAAAGTCGGCTTATATAAACATTACTGGACCGACAGCAAATGCAGGTACTAATATTACTATCGATGTTGGATCATCTACACAATTAACTGCGACGGGAGGAGGAACTTATTTATGGTCGCCAACAACAGGATTAAGTTGTACCACGTGTGCCAATCCTATAGCTAATCCTACCACCACCACAATTTACACTGTAATAGTAAAAGATGCGAACAACTGTTCAGCTACTGATAGTATAAAGATTACTGTTGTCGAACCACCGATTAAGTGTAACTCTATTTTTGTACCCACTGCTTTCTCTCCTAATGGGGATGGTGAAAACGAATTAGAATGTGTTTTTGGTGATTGTATACAAACATTATACTTTGTCATTTACGATCGCTGGGGCGAGAAAGTTTTTGAAACAAGCGATTCAAAATTTTGCTGGGATGGAAAGTATAAAGGAAAAGAAATGAATACAGCTGTATTTGTTTATTATCTGAACGCAGTTTTACTATCAGGAGAAAAAATTACTAAGAAAGGTAATGTTAATTTAATTAGATAAAAAAATAAGTAAAATATAAAATCATGAAAAATAAATACACTTTTTTTGTTTTGTTTGTCCTATATAGTTTACTGTGTACTAATACCGAGGCTCAGGATGTTCATTTTTCGCAATTCTGGATGGCTCCCTTAGCTCAAAACCCAGCTGCGGCAGGAGCCACTAAAGACATGCAAGCGGTTATAAATTATAAAGATCAGTGGAGCAGTGTAGCATCACCTTATAAAACGTACGATATATCATTTGATATGAGAGTAAACAAAAAGAATGCAAAAAATGGATATTTGGCAGTTGGAGCGTATATATTTAATGATAAGGCAGGCGATGGTCAGATAGGAACTTTTCAAGGTAATTTTGCTTTAGCATATCATGTTTTTTTAAATAAACATAATACATTGGGTGCAGGTATAATGGGAGGTTTTGCTCAACGCAGTATTAATTTCAATTCCTTGGAATGGGCTAATCAATATGATGGAACAGCCTACAATTCTTCGCTTCCATCTAAAGAACCTCAGGTAAATAATAGCATAACGTATCCCGATGCAAGTGCCGGAATTATTTGGACCTATAATAAAAAAGAAGGATACATTTCAGGAAACGATCGTTTAAGTGTCGATGCAGGAATTGCAGTTTACCACTTAAATACACCTGCCTATTCTTTTTATCATACATCAGAGAAGTTAGATATGAAATTTGTTGTGCATGGTAACGCGCTTGTAGGAATAAAAAACAGTAATATATCTTTGGTGCCAGGTTTTTTATATTATATACAGGGCAGTTCTCAGCAATTGGAAATTGGTTCTATGGTACGTTATACAATTTCGGAAGAATCTAAATATACAGGCTTCATAAACTCTTCAGCTTTTTCTCTGGGTTTACATTACCGCAATAATGACGCACTGATAGCTTCTATGCTATATGAAAAAGGACCTATTGCAGTTGGTTTGAGTTATGATGTTAATATTTCAGGATTAAAAACAGCCAGTAACGGCAGAGGTGGATTTGAAATATCACTGCGCTATGTATCTCCTAAACTTTTTGCGTATAAATCTCATGCCAGGTTATAAAAACAACATACACAAATATCTTTTAAAGGTGATTTTTTTCCTTTTTTTATCTATTTCTATCCAGAGTCAAAATGAAAGTTCAGTCAAAATTATCATTTCTAATATTGGTAAATCAATTAATTCAAAATATCCTGATTATGCCCCAGTGGTTTCGGCTGATGGCTTACTAATGGTTTTTACTTCTAGAAGACCGTTAACACAAAAGGAAAATGAAAAAAATAAAGAGTTGATGGAAAATGTTTACATATCTTATTATAATGAAGATAAAAAAAATTGGAATGATGCAAAAATAATATCAGCACCTGTTAATCAACTTGATAGACACAACTCAGCAATAGCATTATCTAACGACGGACAAAAAATGTTGCTTTACCGCGATGATGAAAATGGAAATGGGGATATTTATGAATCTATATTGAAGGGTGATAACTGGACGGAACCTGTAAAACTTCCTAAACCTATAAATTCAGAAAAACATGAGTCATCGGCGAGTATTTCACCAGATGGTAGAACTATTTATTTTGTAAGTGACCGTAAAGGTGGTCTTGGTGGCCGTGATATTTGGCTTTGCAGACAAAGTGAGAATGGAAAATGGGGAAAGGCTGAAAATTTAGGTAAGATTATTAATACAACTGAAGATGAAGAAGGAGTTTTTATACATCCTGATGGTAAAACAATATACTTTAGTTCTAAAGGACATAAAGGCAAAGGAGGGTATGATATTTTTAAATCTGTTTACGAAAATGAGCAATGGAATATTCCTGAAAATATTGGAAATGCTATAAACACAACTGATGATGATATCTATTTTGTGTTAACCGCCAATGGAAAAACGGGATATTATGCCTCTTCAAAAAAAGGCGGACAAGGCGATAAAGATATTTATAAGGTTGATTTTTTACCCATTATAAATGAAAAAGAAATAGGTGTAAAAAAAGACAGTAGGCCAAAACTTACTTTGTTTAAAGGAGTAGTTATAGATAATACAACCTCAAAACCTATAGAATCAGATATTGACGTTATTGATAATGAAAAACACGAAGTAATTGCCAGAATAAAATCGAATAGTGTTACAGGGAAATTTTTAATATCCTTACCCGCTGGGAAAAATTACGGAATAACAGTAAAAAAAGAAGCCTATTTATTTTACTCTGAAAATTTTAACCTATCGGATACTGCTAGATATCAAGAAGTAAATAAAATTATCCCCCTCAAAAAAATAGAAATAGGAAATAAAATCACATTAAAAAATATTTTTTATGATTTTGACAAAAGCACTCTCCGTTCAATTTCTAAATTTGAACTTGACCAATTGGTTGAGTTGTTAAATACTAATCCCGATATTAAAATTGAAATTTCCAGCTATACTGATAATAAAGGAACCGACGAATACAATTCTAAATTGTCGCAAGCGCGAGCTCAATCAGTTGTAGATTATCTTGTCAGTAAAAGTATCAATAAAGATCGTCTTGTCGCAAAAGGATATGGAGAATTGCAAGTAATTGCAACTAATGATACGGAGGAAGGAAGACAACTAAATAGAAGAACAGAATTTAAAATTTTGGCGAAATAGAAAAAATTAAAGTACTTATTGGAATTTTCAATAACCTAATAAACACCCATTACTTTACATTGTTCAATAATAAATTTCCCCTCTAATTTATTTATAAACAACGTTTATACAAATTATGCTTGATAAAAAAGATAGCTCATATGAAAATATTATAAAAGTATCTGATTGGTTACAAGTAATTGAAAAGTATCGATTTATATTTATTCATATATTTACTATTGTATTTTCCTTTTTAGTGTTTCGTTACCTTGGTTTAATAGAACTACTGCCAAATAAAGAAAATATTTTGAAATGGGATGCAAATTGGTATGACTCTTTTCGTTTGCATGGCTACACCTATTCTGAACAATGGCAAAGTAATTCTGGGTTCTTTCCCTTATTTCCTTATTTCTGGCGAGTAACTCAACTTGACCCCTTATATATCAGTCTACTCAATGGGTTCATTGGACTATTATCGATTTTTTATTTAGCTAAAACTTTTGATTTTAAACTTTCAGTAACATTGCTTTGTGTATCTCTGCCAAGTAGTATTTTTATGTATGTTCCTTATACAGAGAGTTTGTTCTTTCTGTTTTCTACAATTTTTTTAGTTGGGCTAAAAAATGATAAAAAAATACTGATTTCTATTGGATTATTTGTCGCTTCTATAATAAAACCTATTACAATTTTCTTTATACCGTCAATTATTTTTATGGAACTTCTGATGTCGTCTTTTAATCAAATAAATTTACTTCGATTAATTAAAAAGGCACTATTTTATTTGCTATTTAGTGTAATTGGGATTTTACTAGTTGAATGGATACAATATGTGCAAACGGGTGTTTGGTTTGCTTATTTTAAAGCACAAAGCAAGTATTGGGATAGAACTTTTTCTTTTCCGGGGTTTCCATTAACGGCATTGGATTGGGAAGGAGAAAAAATAATATGGATTGATTCAATTGCTTTTTTAATCGGTTTAATAGCTATAATACTTGCATTCAAAGAAATTAGGAACTGGGTTAATAATAAACTCCAACAATCTGTAGTACCTAATAAGGTATATCTCTTTTCATTGATTTATCTTTCCATGATATTGTTTAGTATTCTATTTTTTAATCCAAAAATGGACAACGGTTCGACGAACATAATCGGAATTAACCGGTACATGTTTGTTTCTCCTTTTATTATGGTTTTTCTGAATCACCATTTTAGAAACACTTCTCTAACACTTCCTCAACTTATTTTCTTTATAATTTTGACATTATTCACTTGGCTACTCTTTGGATCTTATGAGCATATCCAAATTTTTTTCCTCTATGGAATTATAACTATTTATTTTATTTTTTATTATTTGATGATGTACAGTACTAAATTTAAGAATTTGTGGATCCCGATATATTGCCTGAACGTAATACTCCAGTTGTGGTTTTTTGATTCATTTTTGAAAAATTATTGGGTGGGATGATTTTTTGAGTAGTAATTTTTCAGATTATTACATGTATGTTAATGGCAAACTGGTATTAAGTCAAACCATAACTATAAGGTAATTTCACGAAGTGCCAACTTTTATTATAGTTCTTAACTCTTAAAACTATACAAAATCTATTAAAAAAGACTGAAAAGATAATATGCTTGATTTTTAATTGGTCATTTTTTCTTCTTTAATGGCTATGCCCTGAACCAACCACATCAGGAATGATAAAGCAATGATTGTAAAAGAAATTAAAGGAAACCAAAATGATAAAATAAAAGTGAACCCGTACAAAACAAACATATAGCGCGAATACACGGCTTGCTTCTTTGCTTTTTTAATATTCACGCTTGGCTTAACTAATTCTTCCGAAAATAAGTAGATATGGTGTATTAAATTCCATGCAAAATTATTTAGCAGGATTACCGCACAATATAAGGTAACGGCAGGTTGGGCTAAATCACGATCAGCACTATTAAGATATTCTGCCACCGCAGCGGTAATGAACGGTACTAAAACAACAGATAACATTAACAATCCATTGGCATATGTAAATTTAGGAGATGACTTACCAATTAATTTAAACGTATGCCAATGCCCCACCCATGTTACTAAGAGAACAATAAAACTAAGCAAAAATGCAAACCAAGAAGGTAACTCCCTAGCAAACGCCACCCACAATTCCGCTTTTGTATGTACCGTACTTATGGGAGGTACTTTAATCTCAATAATCAATAATGTAATTGCAATTGCAAATATTCCGTCACAAAATGTTTCTAAACGAAAATTGGGATTTGTTTCTGACATATTTTATATAATTTAAATCTTTGAAAATGTACAAAATTGATTTACTTCTTCAAATTACACTTTTATAGAAAATAAAACACTTCACCCAACTTTAAAATCTTTAAGGTATTTTCTATTTTATCTTCGGCATAAAGCTTTTTTAGTATTTGCTCAGGCTCTCCAAAAGGTTCGTCTGATAAATCGAATGTGCCGTAGTGGAATGGTATAAATGTTTTTGCATGTGTTGCATTGAATGCTTTCACAGCATTGTATGGGTTTTGATGCATCACTTCCATAAACCATGCAGGAGCGTATGCGCCAACACCGATGAGAGCTATATCAATATTTTGAAAAAGCTCTCCAATATCATTGAAGTGAGATCCACTTGCAGAGTCCCCGCTAAAGTAGATGCATTTTCCATCTTTCTCAATCATAAACCCACCCCAAAGTGTAGTGTTTACATCAAAAAGACTACGGTTCGCCCAGTGCCTTGACGGTAGGAACGTAATCTTTGGACCATTGCCAAGTTTATACTGTTGATACCACCCAGCAGTTTGTATTTTATTCCCCGTCCATTTACTAATTAATTTGTTCAAATTTAGCCCGGCTAGTATCTGAGCCTGGGGATTATTACCGGTCAACAATTTTATGCTGTTTTTATCGCAGTGGTCGTAGTGCGCATGTGAAACTAATATGTAATCAATATTCAGTAATTTATTAGGGTCAACCGGCATATCCGAAAGACGCGCACCAACTGGCAGCTTCCCATAAACCGGATCTATCAGCATGCGAATGCCTGACAACTGAATGAAAAAACTGGCATGGCCTAACCATACAATTTTGTCTGCCGGGTCTGTGAGCCACTGATCATTTTTGAGAACAGGCATTCGCCAAGTATCTTGCTTTTTTATTTCTTTCTGGGGATTACGGTGAAATATGTATTTAAATATTTTACTGTACTCAAGCCTCCAAGGATGCTCATGATTCATGAATAAACCATCTTCATCAATTGGAGTGCCCTTCCAGTCAGGTTTAATAGTTACAAGAGCAGGATTTGAAATATAGCTGGTTATAGCAGGCGCTTTCCTTTTTCCAAACATAATCTTCTGTCTGTGTTACCTGTTTTCTATCCAATCAACCATTAGCTTGCGCTCGGCAAAAAGCCATTTTCCGTTTTGCTTTACAAAGCTGTCATGATATTTTATATGGGCAATCATTAGCTTTTGAACTCCGTCATTAATGGTTTGATGATTAGCAATGCAATATGTAATACCTGTTGCAGAATCATCCTTTAATTGCAGCACCGTGCTTTGCCCGTTGAAATGCATTGTGGCACGATAAGAATTAAGGTTGTCAAACACCGGAAAAAGATCCGCTCTTTTAGTAATGACTTGTGATGGTTCAGATGATTTAGCATCCATAAAAACAATGAAGCGGGTATCTTCAGTGAAAAGAGCCATTTGCCCCTGTGCATCACGCGTGTCTGCACAATACGCGTATTGATCTACCAGGTTGCGGATAGCCAGTCTGTCGGCTGCTTGCTGTAATTGTTGTTCAATATTCATTTTTTATATGGTTTTAATTGATTTTATGATTTTTGTTGAATGAGCATCTCCGGCGTTATTCCAAATTTTTGTTTGAAAGACGTATAAAAATGAGAAAGGTTTTCAAAACCCAACTCCAAATAAATTTCGGTTGGCTTTCGTTTTTTTTGCTTGATAAGATGGTGTGCTTCTACCAATCTTTTTTCTTGCAACCATTTGCGTGGCGAGGTTCGAAAGGTTTGTTCAAAATCCCTTTTAAATGATGCCAAACTTCTACCAGTTAGTTTTGCAAAGTGTGCTATCGGCACATTGTAATGATAATTTTGCAACATAAATTTTTCGAGGTCAACTTTATAGGGCTCTGAAAAATCAAATAGAATAGATTTTAAAGAAGGCTTCAGGCGCAATAACAATTCTATGGCTTCATTAGTTTTAATAGTTGCCAATTTTTTGCTTATTTTTTTAGATTGCTCTACGTAAGGCAATAAAGAATTAAAATAGCCTTTCAGAAACGCGTCCGGTTTGAGCAAAAGATTTTTCTCTCCTGTATATTTTTTGCTTTTATGAATTGAATTGGCAAGTGCATATTGTTGCAAATCTGTGTGCATTATTATTACAGAAATGCTTTTATACGCTTTATCGGTGGCAGGTAATTTTATAGATTTTGTTAATTGATTTTTTTGAGCCAATAGCATTTGGTTCTTCTTTAATGTCAACTTGCCATTTTGATGTTGAATATGTGTTTCACCTGAAAATTGAAACGCTAATACATGGTGCGGTACAAATTGCTCGTAGCCACGTTTCTGCTCGAAAGTGCAGGAATATACAAAGCTGTCTTCTAAAACCCGTGTTACAGGAATTACCTTTTCGTCCATTGGTTCTCGGTTAATAAACGTTGATGATATGCCGTGTTTCTTGCATTAGTATTGCTATCAATAAACATTAATATAGTCATTAGTGCAATAGTTGTAATGCCAATGGCTCGCCATAAGGGTGTATTTATAAATATGATTAACAGGGCTGCTGCAATAATAATAAGAGGAAGCACTTTGAAGACCAGTGCCAGATCATGTTGAGATTTTGCAGTACGCTCTGTTTCTGTTTTGACAAATGCTTTCGCGTCTGTATTATAGGTTGTCTCGAATTGAATAATCCGTGGTTTGTTGGCAAAATATAAACCTGCCGATACAGCGACAAGTAATATACCGGATACCAACATTGGCCATCCAAAAGCTTTTGCCATATCAGTTTTGCCTAATTGCCAAAAACCAAAGGCTGCTAAGAAAAACAGCAAACTTAGCAGCAAAACTATTTTAGATGAAAACACTTCAGCTCTTGCCCAATCTGTACTTACTTTTAAAATATCCATTTCTATATCCATTTTCGTTATACAAAGATGAGCATTTCCAGGGGAATTGATTTGCTGTGCGGCTCAATTTTTATTTGCTGTACGGCTCTTTTTGTCTTTCCCCCCCCACACTGCAAATCATCCCGTTGGATATACAACGATAATTTTCGTAAACTATTATCCATAGTTTTCAATTGCGTTTAACGATACTAAAAGCTAATATTTATTCAGGTTTTTGTTATTGAGGTGCTTGGTTAGTTAATAACCAAAATAACCCCACATTAGCAACAGCTTTCGAAAAATCATCAAAATTTACCGGTTTTACCACATAACCGTTTACTCCTAATCGGTAACATTCCTGAATATCCGGATCTTCTTTGGAAGAGGTAAGAATAACTATTGGGATTTTATTTGTGCGGGCATCTACTTTCAAGACCCTCAAGACCTCTATTCCATTAACCTTTGGCATTTTCAGATCGAGTAAAATAACTTTAGGTGCGTTTTCTATTTTCCGATAGGAATAATCTCCTTGTGCGAAAAGAAAATCCAAAGCTTCGTCACCATCTTTTATGTGATGTATTTTGTTAGCCATATTATTTTTTTTCAAAGCTCGTATGGTTAACTCCGCATCTTCGGGATTGTCTTCTACAAGAAGAACTTCTACTTGTGTGTTTTCCATTTGGTTTGTTTTTATATAGTTAATCTGATATTTAGTTTATTTATTTTTCATTAAGCGGTTAAAAACGCTCTCAATATATTTTTCAGATGTAATTAAAGCAGCTTGAATTCTTTTTGCGTAATAGATGCTATCCATGACCTCTTTATTCTTTTCCTGAAGCTGTGCATAGGCTTTTTCTACCAGTGCTTTTTGCTCTTCGATTACTTGTTTTTGTTTTTCTATAAGATATTGCTGTTCTATTATTTTAGTAATATCAAGAAAAGATGACAGGAGATAAAACTCCCCGTTAAACTCGATTTTTTCTATAGAAGAAACTGTATGAACTTCTTTCCCGCCTTTTGCTTTGCAAACAACTATGTCATTTTGCAATCTTCCCTTTTCTTTAAATAGAGTAGCAACCTTATCTGATTCTTCTTTATCAAGAATACCTATTTCAGTAGATGTAAAACCAATAATTTCTTCTTCTGTAAATCCTAATTTTTCTATAAATCGCTCGTTTACTTTTACATAAGTTCTTTTTCCAAGAGTTGTCAGGCTCATGCAGGCAGGACTGTAATTGAATAATTTTAAAAGTCCATCCGTACTTTCTCTAACAAGCCTTTTTGCTTGGTCTAAATTAGTAATCTCAATGGTTTCTGAAAACAAATGCTTCATTTTAATTTTACTACTAATTTAAAGAAAGCGGGGTATTAAAAAAATACAACTTTCGGCAAAATCTTACATGCGTTCGTAAATAAAAAAGTTAAAACAGGTTGAATAACCAAGGGATGCGGTAAATACTTATTACATTCGTCATTCGTTCTTTATCTGCTCAAAAGGTGGTTTTTCATTTGCATGAAACACTTTTTAATTAACGCATCTTGAGGTTTCTTGAGATGCGTTTTTTAGTTTACCGCACTTAATCAACCTTAGACAAATTTGTCTAAGGTTGATTAAGTGTTTTTCTTCTATTTATAGAACAGGAGCTGCCTGAGGCTTGAAAAGCAAGGAATAAGTCAGGTTAAAGCCTACACAACGTATAGCTGTTACAATCAGAAAATCTTTCGCAACCCGTTTCCATCTTTTACCTTTAGGTGTTATCTTATCGGTACAGGTCTGGTTTACGTAATAAGCAAGTGTAAGTGCATCTGTAGCACGCTTGGCAGTGCGAAGCATGTGGTAGGCATCTGTTGTGCATACAAACATATTTGTGCTTCCCATAAACTTTGGCCCCAAACAAGGATCATTATTTTTATATTTGTTTGTCCAGCTGATTGCCGGATTCCAAAACTGGTCATTTACCTTAGAAAAACGTTTTTTAAATCCATTATCATAATGATAGCTTATGCTTTCGATAGTCCCATCAAGCATGCCTGAAATAAGTGAAGATGTCCCAATCAGCAGGTAGTCTTTGAATTTCTTTTTTTGAGCTGATGCAGAATAATGCATCAGACAAAAAACAACAAGACTTAAAAATAAAGTGGCAGTTTTTATTGAGCGAGGGTTAAATGTGTTTTTCATGTTATTTGTTTTTTAACAATCTTTAAAACAAAATTAGGTTGACACCCTCATGTGCAGAATAGTTGGTAACATGATACTTGTGTCATACCAGTAAATGAGAAGTTGTAACCAAAACAATGACAGGAAACATAAAATCAGGTTTAAATGCCTTAACAGTTGTATGACCAGCGGATTTTCCACGAAGAAAATAAAAAAACAAAAACAATTGTAAGGAAGTAGCTTGGACTTCGTCTAAACATAAAATAAACCAATTTTATGAAAATAACTAACAGCCAGCCTGCACCAAATTTTGCCGTTAATGATGTATATGGCAATTTAATAAACCTGCAACAATTTAGAGGTAAAAAAGTACATCTTATATTTTATCGTTTTGCTGGTTGCCCGTTCTGTAATTTACGTTTTCATCAAATAAACAAACTAACTGATGAGTATAAAATAAACAACGTAGCATTGATTTCGGTTTACGAATCATCAACCGAAAATATACGTACCATGATGGCCGACGAAAATTTTTACTCGCTATTAATTCCTAACGTTGATTCAAGTCTATATAAGTTGTACAAATTAGATCGCTCGAAACTTGGCCTATTTATTTACCTGATCTTTAAAGGCGGTATAGCAGATGTAATAAAAGGGAACAAACTTTTTAAAAACAAAGTTGCACAAGACGGGCATGTTGACCGCCTTGAAGCCGAATTTTTAATTGATGTTAGGGGTATAGTAGTTAATGCGCATTATGCTAAAACCCAAGGCGATTATTTAAGTATCGACGCGATACGTGGTTTTATAACAAAATAACACATAAGGGGAGATTAATTTTCGTGTATGTGTTAGTTTGTTCATTTACAACAACAATTTTACACGATATTTATATGAATAAAACAATTAAATGGCTTGATAGTATTTGCAGGTGTTTTATTTGCCTGCTGATGTTGATATATGGTTTGGTTAAAGTATTTCATGGGCAATTTTATACCGATTATTACTGGAAAGATATACCCTTAGGGCAACTGGACGGCGTAAAGTTAGTTTGGTCTTTATATAGCTACTCCCCAGTTTATGAAACACCGCTTGGCCTAATTGAAGTTAGCATTGGGTTGTTGGTGTTTTTTAAAAGAACCACTCGCCTAGGGGTGTTGCTTTTTCTCCCGATAATAATTAATTTACTTACTATAAATATTATTTTCAGCATCGGTGCGCTTCCTATCGTTGTGTCTCTTTGGGTTGCAGGCATCATTTTATTCTTCATCAATTTTAAAAGTTATAAAAATTATTTTCTTCAACAAAAAATTGAAGAGACTTTAGTAGTCCCACCCAAGCACACTAACCTAATACCTAACCTAGCAGTAATGTTTGTGGGTGTTGGTTTGGCAGCCTTGTTAATACATAGTAATAAATTCAGGATAAAACAAGATGTTGCCATTAAAGGTCCTTGGGTGGCAGAGGGCTATCCTGAAATTAAAAAAATCTATTTTGGAAAAGGATACACTTGTGTAGTACAGGATAGTGATGACAGTTTGTTTTTTGGTAATTACCAAACAAACCTTAATAAAACTATCACAGTTGAGATTAAGGATATTAGGCTGCATTGGGAAAACTTACCATATTCTATAAATCATGATACACTTTTTATTAACAAAGATGGCAAAAAGCTTATTCTCCTTAAAAAGAACCTGTACAACTGATTACAAATTATAAAAGAAGATTTTCTGATTTCACATACAGAAAAATATATAGGTGTTGTTTTCACCGGTATAAAACTACTTTGCAGTTCAAACAACCTTTTCTGGAGCAAGAAGCTGGTTAAGAGTTTATATTACACCAATGCGAGCTTATATAAAGCATTAGAATTTGCTTCGCAAAATCCCGAGCAGGGATTAACGGATCTTATACAAGTATAAATATTTACCCTAATCAAAACACGGGAGCTTTATTATTGAAACAAACTCTTCTGAAAAAAAGCATTGCAAATATTTGATGTTAAATTGAAAACAATAAATTGTTATAGGCGGCAAATTTTAACACTACCTAAAAAAGTAAAGATTTTAGATTGTTAAACCTTAATTAATATTTAATTTTGTTGCATGAAAACGATTATAGCTGCAACCTTATTCGCCATGAGTACATTTATAGGAACAGACCAAAAATCTATCCACCAGTTTAATGTAAAAACCCTTGAAGGGCAGGACTTTAATTTTGCATCCTTAAAAGGCAAAAAAGTAATGATTGTAAATACTGCCAGCGAGTGTGGTTATACTCCTCAATACAAAGGCTTAGAAGAATTATATGAAAAATATAAAGACAAGAATTTTGTAATCATTGGTTTTCCTTGCAACGATTTTGGTGGACAAGAACCTGGTGGAGCAACTGAAATACGTGGCTTTTGTACAAAAAATTATGGGGTAACTTTTCCATTAATGGAAAAGATAAGTGTTACTGCCAGTCCAGTCTACCTTTGGTTACAAAACAAAGATAACAATGGGGTAGAAACCTCTAAAGTAGATTGGAACTTTAATAAATACCTCATTGATGAAAATGGACATTTGGTAAAACATTTAGAATCTAAAACCAAACCCGATAGCGAAGAAATTATTAAGTGGATTGAGGCTAAGTAATCCTTCAACGCATCCCTACCTTACCCATCACATTCAATTTGGTTCTATGTGATAGAAAAAAAACGCTATTTTTCTTCTAGTTAGATGCTCCTCCGCCATCAGCATCAGGCGTTGCGTTTTGTGCCTTAAAGGCAGAAAAATCAAATAGTAAAGTAAACCTTAATGTGTTTTGTAAAGGGTTACGTTGTGTAAGTGGTGTTAAGTAACTCATATCAATACTAAACACACTATACTTCACACCTAAACCAAAAGTTACATACTGACGGTTACCTTGATATTTATTTTCGTAATAGTATCCGGTTCTAAAAGCAAGTAAATTATTATACCAATATTCTAAACCACCCGAAGCTCTAATTTCTTGTAATTCTCCCATAGTACCATTAGGCGAATCGTTAAAAGAGCCTAACATACCTGATACTATAGGTCTATATGGATCTTTACCTTTGTCAATTAAATAACTCCCATTACCATCTGGTATACGATTACCTTGAGCATCTAATTTCCAAATAGGAGGGCTTGGTACTAATAATTTAGTAACATCACCTAAAATGGTAATTGTATTGTACTCATCTAAATGAATTTTTAAACCGCCCCCTATACGCATCTGAGTAGGTAAAAAACTTTGTGAAGAAGCATCGGCATTATCAGTATAAGAAATTTTATTTCCTATGTTTGATATGTTTACGCCAAAACTTGCTTCACCTTTTTTCTCTCCAACATCTAATTTTTTACTGTGATAATAACAAGACATATCAACTGCAAAAGCTCTGCCTGGGTGTGTTGTAGTTGAACTTCCTGGTAAAGGAATACTGTTTGTAAGGTTTGAATTTATATAACGCATAGCTATACCAACCGAAAAATGTTGACTAAGTTTTTGGCTATATCCAAGGTCAAAAGCAAATTCGTTAGGTTTATAAGTTCCAATAGCATTTCCGGTGTTATCGGTAAATTGAACGCTACCTAAAGTAAAATAACGTAAGGAAGCGCCAAGAGCAGCCATTTTGTTTAATCTTTTATACCCGGAAACACAGGTTAAACTGATATCGGGAACCAAAGCTCTTAACCAAGGTGTGTATGACATTGATAAACTAAAGTCCTTATCAGCAAAAGCTAATTTGGATGGATTCCAGTACATAGAGTTAGCATCCGGAGTGGAGGCAACCCCAACATCTCCCATACCGCCCGCGCGTGCATCAGGGGTAATTAATAAAAACGGAACAGCCGTAGTTATTGTACTAAGCGCACCTTTGTTATAATTAATGCCTTGCGAATGTGATTGGAGTACTAAAGCACATAAACCAACTGATGCAATTATTTCGTTTATTTTTTTAATGAGCCTGAGAATTTAATATTTAATTTAAGATTACTAGCTTCTCTATTTTATCAGCCTTGCTACCCTCACTATTTTTAACAGTTACTTTATAAATGTAAACCCCACGGGCAAGTTTATCGCCGTAATCATCTCTCCCATCCCAATTAATTCCGTCGGTTCTAAAACCTTGATTTTCTACGGTCTGTAAAAGGGTTTTAACAAGTTTTCCGGTTATAGTAAATATTTGCACTTCAATATTTAAAAAATCACATGATTGGTTGTGCTCTACAAAAAATTTAGTGGATGTAGTAAATGGATTAGGGTAATTAAGTACGTGGGTTAGGGCCATTTGAGCATTTTGTGCAACAACAAAGTCAGTTGAAGTGGTGCTTGAGTTATCTAAAACATCCCAAACCTTTAAACTTAAAGTATGGTTACCATTTGATAAACTATGTAATTGATACAATATTTTACCCGATTGATATTTGTTTAAATCTGCTTGGTAGTAATCATTTAAAACAACTTCGTGAGGGGTGTTTGCATCTAAAATAGCAGTTATGTCATGTCCCAAACCATTACCCGAGGTGTTAACACCTGATGAATCAGATAACATGGCATATATAAATGGGTTTTGATTAGTGGTACCACCCGATACAAATTTATCATCGTTCATAAATAACTTAATTCCCGGTCCTTGGTGATCAACTATTGGTGTGTTGCTTGTGCCGCCAATAATAATTTGCCCATAATAACCTGCAGCATCTGTGGTATCAGTTTGAGCATAATAACTTAGTTTCCCATTACCAAAGTTGTACGCAATATCTTTTGGCATAATAAAAGTAAAACTAAAATCTCCGTTAATAACGGTAGCCTTACCTTTATATAAAACACTTTTTTGCTGAAGGAAATTTAGAATATAACTTGAAGCAGGTGTATTTTGCGAATTATTTAATGTAGTTAATAAAGATGGTTTATCGAACACACTAATATACATGGTACCATTAAAGGTGGTCGCTTTGTTTCCTGCGGTATTAGATATATATCCCGTAACAGTATATTTTCCTAAGGCAGATAAGGTGTCATTAATATTAAGCGTATAAGGATGTGCATTTACTTTTACCGGACTGGTACTTTGCTTTGGATAAGAAAGTGTAAGGGCAGGATCACCCAGTAACGCAAAATGAAGATATCCTGATCTTGCAGGGTCAGCCTTTGTTATACGTATTATATCACCAAGTGTAGGGGGTCTTCCATTAACCATAGAGTCAATTGCTGCCGCATAAAAAAATGGACCTAAACTCCAACCATCCGAAACATAAGCAACTCGGGTAGTAGTAAATAAACCAATACCGCCTCCGTTAGGATTTAATAAAATATCTTCTCCCGCTGACTCTAAAGTTGGGTCATCGTACCTACTAAACTCGCATGTAGCGGTAAAAAACAAGGGCATATTATTAATATTATTCCAATTCTGTATTTGACTAATAGTTATAATTTCTTCATGTGATAATTCAAGCACATCGCCATGCCCCGAGTAGCCAATTATTAAAGCCCCTTTTGCAACACGGTTATTAATGGCTGTTACCACATCCGGATAACGTCTGCCCCCCGGTACTGCTTCTACCTGATAAGCATCTTCATAAATTTTGTCAATATTATAGGTTGGATCACCTTGCTGTATTGAAATGGCAATTGCTTCTTGTTGCTGAAAAAACGCATCCTCACCTGTTGAACCGGGATTGGCATCATCAGCAATTAGAGAAACCCAATTACGCCAATCGGGAGTGTTTTGTGTGGCTTGGTCGCAACAGCTTGAAGTAGGTTCAACCCTGTTATAGTACTGTATTATTTTATTGGTAACGCTGGTAGCTTCATTACTATTTTTAACAACCAAACGTCCTACTCCAATGTCAATAAGTCCATCAGGTATGCCATCAGGACTTATGCTGCCTTCGTTATCATCTAAAAAAGCATAAAAATCGTCGCCGGTTTTAGATTGAATATAACTCCATGAGTTATATGTTTCAAATGTAGGAACAAGCACTGTATTAGAAGGATTGTATCTGTCTTTTTGTTTATAAGAGCCGGTGCCTAATAACAATAAATACTGTGGCGGACGCGAGATAAAGGTTTTATAATACATACGTACAAATTGACGAATAGCCATAATATCCTGTGCACCCGATGAAAACTCATTATAAATTTGATCGGGAGTGACAATAACAGATGATAAATGTTCATATTTATTATGTAGTTGAGCAAGTTGTTGGGCTTGACCCAAAAAACTTTGAGGAGCAATAATAATATAATCTGCAGGTCCACTTAGCATAGCATGTAAATTTTGATTAGCTAGTTGTCCTACAAAACCGGGTGTTTTATAAATTGATGTACTATCAAATGCAATAAATTGTTCTAGACTATCAGTGATTGCAGTAAATGAGTAACTATTAGCAGCAAAAGTTATTTGCTGTTCTCTAACATTAAATTGGTCAGTAACATTCCAAATGCGTAATGTAGAGGATGTACTTTGTAAATTAAATTGAGAAACTGCATTTGCGCCAATACTACGGTAATCTCTAAACGTCATTTGATTACTATACATAGTTAACGCTCTGCGGGCAACCACCCATATATAATTTAACCAGCCGGTTTCGTCAGTATAAGTACGGTTAACACTAATATTAATAGGTAAATTTGAACTAGCATTGTTATATACAAAATATGTACAAGCCGTTCCTGGCTCAGCCGCATCATCGTCAAAATTGGAACCAGTTGCTGAAAAATTTATAGCAGAGGAGCCACCAGGATATGATACATCAAATCTGCCTTGCCCTAATGGTAACACACGCCTGCCAACTAAATTTGTTTGCAGCCAAATGGTATCATTTTGTAAATTGGGAAACGAAAAAGGAAAGGAATAATTTTGAGTATTATCAAAGTTTTCGCCATAAAGTTCTCTGCCCGATGTTACCATATTAGTGAGATCTTTTTCATAAGCTATATAATCATCAAAACTGGTAACCATGTTGGTTGCAGGGGTAGAAGCGTTTGACACAGATGTAATTCTTTTTCCGAAAGAAGAGTTATCTATAGTTAAAAAATAAAAAACAGAATCAGAATAATAATGTTTGTTTCTTATATATCGGGTACATTCATTTGCACCCGCATTGTATTTCCATTTGTGTGGAGATTGACCATAAAATAAGATATAATCGGTGTTGTCAAACTTTCCATCGGCTTCGCCTTGAACAAAGATGGCATTCTCAGTTAAATCATCGTAATGAAAATCGCTATTAGCTTCTGATAAAATTTCGCCTCCATTGCCATATATTTTAATGTTCCTTGGATCAATAGAACCAACATCAACCCCCATACTCTTTAACATTGCTTTATCAATTTTATATACAGCATTTTCGGCCGTACTTATTTTAAACCAAGTATCGTTTTCTAATACAGATGAACCTACAAAAGATTGCATTTTATTATAATGATTTCCGTTACGTCCATTAGCTAATAAAGGTTCTGATGTTGATTGCCATTGTATGCGATACGAAACTAATTTTTCTAATTTACCCGTTGTTTTATTTATGCGGATAGGAACTAATTTGCAACACATATAAGGCACCTTTCTCTCTGTTTTTACAGAAGGTTCTACAATGTCAAAGTTATCTGTAACATATTTTTTATTCACACTTGCCTCTTCTTGTGCGGTTAAAGTTTCGGTTAAAATAGGTTGCACAATGGCTTGTAATTTAACACCTTGTTTGCAAGCTTCTTTTAAATACAAAAAGGGCAAAAAATCCTTTTCTTCCATAAAAGTCGAGCCTTCAAAAGAAAGTGTTTTAATTGTTTCTCCCTTTCGCTGAAAATTAAATGGCGTGCGCCATTTAATTTTAATAACACCAATCTCTTCCACTAAGTTGTTTTTTTGCACTTTCAATGATTGAGAAATTATTTTGCAAAAGCAAACCAACATAAAAATTATTAGATAAAATCTTTTGTTAAAAATCATCTGCTGAAAATATTAAACTTGTTTGGCTGTTTAAATTATATAGCAAAATTCTGCACTTAATTCTTTAGTAAAAACTTTTTTACATCAACCAGTAGTTTTACTTGATTAAATATCCTTTTATTAAGAATTTAACTTTTTTATGTAATAAATTTATGAAAAAAAGCCTGTTCACTATATTTGTTAAAACAATCAGCTTGAAAATTAAATCGATCATATATCATTCTCTTTTTTGGCATTGTATTAATTCTTTACGCCGATGTATCGTTAATTACACTAAAATATGGATTGGTTAAGTAAGGAGCGTTTGGATATATAGAAAACAAAAGAGAGTCGTCTTTACCGTTATTTTTTTCGGCATAAAATAAAATATAATCGCGAGTGTTCAACACACTATCCGCCTCACCGGCTATGTAGGGATAAAGCTCTTTTCCTTTTTGAAAAAGCTGTATATGGTGCGGGTCAATAGTGTTTATTGGTACCCCGGCAGCAGATAACGAAGCCGAGTCTAATTTATATAAACCATCAACGGCAACTTTTATTTTGTAATATTTTTGCCCAAAATTAATCCAGCTATTATTAAAACCGGGTGTTTGCGAAAAAACGGATAACGCCACAAATACAAACAAAACTGCGTATGTAATGCGTGTTTTAATCATTTATGCTTTTGGCTTAGGAAGATGCAAGTTATTGATATCTATTTTTAATGAGAAAATATTGCTGTATAAACCTATACCATTATTTCCGCCGCCAAAATAAGTAAGTGCGTAATCTAATTGAAAAATTTTATACTTGATTCCGACACCAACACTTGGCGAAACCACTGTTTGTGATTTACCGGACACATCAGTCATTTTTTGTATATTATTTACACCTGCGCGTAAATAAATCATGCGCAAATAACCAATTTCTAAGCCCATAACCGGGTCGGTACTAAAAGCCCTGGTAGCAAGCAACACATTACGCTTACCATCAAACGTGGTTATTAAATTAACTTCGGGCATAATGGTTAATTTGTTTTTCATTAAGGTAAAGGTGCGCGATGCACCCAAAATTAACCTGGGCAAAGTTACCTCTAATGAGTTTGAAGGAATAACGTTACCTGTAGCTGCAAACACTTGCTTTTGCGCATCGGTTAGTGTATAGGTGTAAGCATTAAATGTACCCGTAATATCGCGCCCTACGGCTGCAAAGTTCCATTTTTTATACGAGTAGGATGCGCCTATATCAAAACCAAAACCCCACGAACCCCCAAACGGACCTAATTTATTACGCACAATTTTTGCCGTAGCACCCACATTAACCCCTTTTAGTTTAGGGATTTTACGCGCGTAAGAAAGTAAGGCTGCAAAGTTGGTTACCGAAAAGCTGCTTATTTGGTTGTAGTTTACATTTCCGTTATTATCTATTAAATTTAGCGTGTTTGGAATGTTATCGGTGCCAAAACGAATAACGCTTACCGAGGCTGTACTATTACTATCTATACGGGTTGAAAAAGCACCATAATCGTATTTAGAAATGCCGGCATAGTATTCGGCATGCATTAAAGCTAATTGAAACTTGGGTTTAATTTTTAACAAGTTTGCGGGGTTAAAATATCCTGCCGACACATCGTTTGTACTTACAATGCACGCACCGCCCATAGCCAAAGCACGGGCGCTAACACCAATGGCTAAAAACTCATTACTGTATTTGGCAACCGACGATTGCGAAAACGCTATGCTGTTGCAAACCAATAAACTAACTAAAAGACTTTTTTTGAAAGAAAACATTCGGATAGAACTAATAAATTTGAATTTACACTTAGAATATAAAATATGAAATTATTACTATAATAATCGCATAAGTATTCAAATCAACATACTTACTTTCGGTTCCCATCTACTTTATTATATAAGTAATATTATTTTCCTATATTATATACTTTTTTCGATGTGTAAATAATAAAATAAGCCTAATCATATCTCCCTATGAATAGTAATTAATATAATTTGCCATCATAGCATTAAGGCTTAAATAAGTAATTTGACCCCTTTTCCACGCACATTTACAATCTCTATTTTCTCATCATTCTTTAAATGTTTGCGTAGTTGAGTAATAAATACATCCATGCTACGACTCTTAAAATAATTATTTTCACCCCATATTGTTTCAAGAATATAAGAACGATCCACTATTTCATTTTTATTAAGCATCAAAAGACGAAGCAATTGAACTTCTTTAGTCGTTAATTTACATTCGTATTTCCCCAATGCAAGGATTTGTGTATCGGTATTAAAAGTATATTTTCCAATACTAAATTCTATAGGAACATTATCTGACATTCGCATTTTTACTTCACGTCGTAAAACAGCATGTATTCGGGTTAATAACTCTTCTACATGAAAAGGGAAGGTTATATAATCAAAAACACGGGCATTTAATCGGTTTATAACATCTTTCTTTGTTGAATTTGCGGCAAGAAAAATGATTGGCATCTTTTTGTTATTTACTACTATTTCTTTTGTAATGGCAAGATTATCCTTAATAAGGGTAAAGCCATTCTTAAAAGGTACCCTGATATCTAATAAGCACAAATCATACTCTTGATTACTTAATAAATCATAAGCTTCTCTTCCGTTTTTAGCTTTTTCTACCAAGAAAAATTTTGTTTCAAGATATTCTTTCAGAATAGAACCAAAATTATCATTCTCTTCAACTAATAAAATTTTCGTTTTTACTGCATTCATACGAACTTAAATAAATCTTTAGACCATTTGTTTATTTTTGGATGAAAAAATAAAATAAATTTTGTTGACTCATAATACTAATTATTATTTAAAAAGAAATTAAAAAACCAACCTAACATTGTAAACTAGCTTCATTAATTGTGTTTTTAATTATTTTTACTGTTTTACCCTCGCTTATAGAGTATCAAAAATGAAATTATTATTATTATAACAATCGCATAAGCAATCAATCAATGTATTTACTTTCAGTTCCATCTATCCTCTTATTAAATAGGATTATTTTTACTCATACTATATATTTTTTTAGATGTATAAATAATAAAATCTATCGATATTCTACCTGCACCTTCAATCAATAAGAATAAACAGCAAAGAGTTTGAGCATAATCCGATCGTATTTCGTGCAACACCGCCCAAATACCATCCTTTGGCGGAGCAGGAGGTAATGGCAACGGACTAGTACCTAAGTACAAAGCAATTTTTGTACTCAACATGGCAACAATCATTTCTATAATAAAATAAAAAACTGTTACTCTTGTAAATAACCCAAGTAGCAATAACATCCCGCCAATAATTTCACCCGTGGCAATAAAGTTCGCAGTCATTTCGGGGTTAGGAAAACCTAATTTTGTAAACCTGCCAACTCCTTGGTTTACATAAACAAACTTCAAAATCCCTTCCCATAAAAAAACGCCACCAGCCGTAAGTCTGATAATTAAAATAGAAGATTGTCCTGTTATCGGAGGGTTTAAAAACCAATTGATTATTTTTTTCATAATGTTTTAATTATGTGTCAAAATTCAACATTTTGCTCCCTAATAAAAACTTTTTTACACCAACCGGTAGTTTTACTTGATTAAACACCCTTTTATCAAGAATTTATCTTGTTTCATACAATAAATTTTCTGAGTAAAATTGACCCACTAACTTTGTCGAAACAATAAGTTTGGAAAATTAAATTTGTCATCTATAAACCAAGTCTATTATTGTTGAGTATGAATTAACTCCTCATAACAAAACACTGGAAAGAATAATTAAAGAAATAAGCCTTTTGTAATATCGCATAGAAAAAAGATCAGGCACGTATCTACTTTAGGTACGTTATGGGTATCTAATCTATAACAGTTTAAGTCTGACAGTACAAACCACGTAGGTTAACACGTTCCATGAAATTTTGAAAAAAATTGCGCAAGTCAAATATTGCGCATATATTTGCAAGAAATTACTTGCGCATTATGACACAAACAAGAGATATCTTTCAAGCAATAGCAGATCCAACTCGTAGACAAATTATAGGAATGCTGGCTCAAAAATCACTCAATGTTAATGCAATTGCGAAGGAGTTTGATATTACCCGACAAGCAGTTTCATTGCATGTCCAATTCCTTAATGATTGTGGTCTTATTGTAATCAAACAACAAGGCAGGGAAAGATATTGCGAAGCTAAACTCGAAAAATTAAATGAAGTAACGGACTGGGTAAACCAATACCGAAAACATTGGAATAATAAATTTGACTCATTGGAAAGTTATTTAGCTAAAATTCAAAAAAAGAAAAAATAGAAAGATGGATAAATACAATACATTCAAACAAGAAGAAAATATACTTATACATACAAGAATTCTGGATGCTCCAAGGGATTTAGTTTGGGAAGTGTGGACTACCCCGGAACATATCAAAGAATGGTGGGGCCCAAATGGTTTTTCGCTAACGACAAAATCAATGAATGTAGAACCAGGCAAAATTTGGGACTTTATTATGCATGGTATGGGAAGGGATTGGGACAGCAAAATTGAGTACGTGGAAGTAAAAAAACCATCCTTTTTATCTTATAAACATTCTGGTGAAAGAAGCGAAGATTATAACTTCACAGTTACAATTTTATTTGAAGAGGTTGAAGGAAAAACATTATTGACAATGAAGTCAATATTTAAGTCAAAAGCAATTATTGAGGAATTAAATAAAAAGGTAAATGCTATTGAAGGTGGTAAGCAAACTTTAAATCGACTTGAAAATTATCTTAAACTTTTACAACAATGAAAAAGAATAAAATAATTTTTTGGACAACAACAATCTTGTTTGCCTTGTTTATGGGTTTAGGTGCTATTCCTGACATTTTAATGATAGACGAAGTAAAAAAAGTCTTTGAACATTTAGGCTACCCGATGTATCTATTGCCTTTTTTAGGCGTTGCAAAAGCACTCGGTGCAATTACCATATTAATTCCAAAATTCAACAGATTGAAAGAATGGGCTTATGCAGGCTTATGTATTGATTTAGTAGGGGCAACCTATTCAATTATTCAAGTAGATGGTTTTAGTTCAAATATCCTAATTCCTTCAATTGGCATTCTCTTACTTACAGCTTCATACATTTTTTGGTGTAAGATTAAAGCAATTAATAATAAAGTGTGACAAAAAGCCAATGGGTAGCGGTCATTGTATAAAGAAAGTAACAAACCATAAATAATAAAAAATAGAAAACATGAGAAAAATAATTTCATTTATGCACATATCGCTTGACGGTTTTGTAGCAGGAGTAAACGGAGAAATGAACTGGATCAAACTTGATGAAGAACTTTTTGATCATGTCGGTAAGCGGATAGGCGAAACCGATACGGCGTTATATGGACGAGTAACTTACCAGATGATGGAAAATTACTGGCCTACTGCAGGAGACAAGCCAGATGCGAGCAAGCACGACATTAAACATTCAAAGTGGTATAACAAAGTTCACAAAGTTGTTTTATCGAAAACAATAAAAGACGGAGGTTTGGCTAATACAACAATTATTAGCGATAACCTTTCGGACAAAATAAACGAAATAAAACAACAGGCAGGTGGAGAAATCTTGCTTTTTGGTAGCCCGACAGCAACACATTCACTTATTCAACAGAACTTAATTGACGGTTACTGGCTATTTGTTAATCCAATTGTTCTTGGAAAAGGCATTCAATTGTTTGTAGACATCAAAGACAAAATTAAACTAAACCTATTGACTACCCGACAATTTACTTCAGGGGTAACTGAACTGAACTATGCGGTGGACAGACTGTAATGATCAGGTGGCCCGGATTTTTGATCCAGAATGATATAATCGACTCCGAAACGAGTTAATTGATTGGCCATCATTAAACCTGTTGGGCCGGCACCTACGATAATAATGTCTTTTGACTGCATAATCATTTTGAATTTTAAGTCTTACAAGAATAACCTTTACTATTAAATTTTCGATTGCCCAGAATCTGAAAGATCGGGCAGTAAAAAATGATAACAGTAGCAATACCAGGCAATATAAGCCCCATGAAAAACCAAAGCCAAGGTCTTCTGCCCATTCGTCTGGCAAAAAGAGCAGTTATAATCGGAACTCCTAATATGGCAAGTAAACCTATTGAAAAAACTATTATTTCACCCATGTTATATTGTTTTTTTGTTATTTTCATTTTACCCGTTTGGGTAATTTTGCTTCAAAAAAAATTAAAATTTTATAGCCTGCTTAATAAATGACTTTATATGTTCTCTTCTTTCCTGTAGCAATAATTGAAACTCTTTGTTATTTACACCTATCACAACTTGCAAAATGGGTTTTCCCATAAAAGGAAAAATAGACAAGGAAACTAAATTTATACATAATTGGCGAGGATCAATCGGACGTATTTTATGAGCCTTTATTTCCTTCTGAAGATCTTGCTCAAAAACCGAAAATGCCTTTTTCATATTGTTATTAATGTGTTTAGCAATAAACTTGTCCGGGTTTTTACTAAGCTCATTCATAACAAACCGTGGCAGGGAGGTGTTTCTTGAAAGCATATTCATATACCCATCCACGATAAGGTCTATTTTGTCTTCTAATGGAATTTCTTTTAAAAGAATAGATTCTATGTGCGAAAGCACTTTACGAAAAGCAATACTTAAAACAGTTTCAAATAAGCTGTCCTTAGTTTTAAAATAGTAATGTAGTAATCCTTTATTAATATCGGCTTTATCGGCAATTTCCTGCATACGAGCCCCATCGTACCCTTTTTGATGAAAAACATCTTCTGCTGACTCTATAATCTTTTGCTCTGTATTAAAACTATCTGTTGTCATTTTGATGATACAAATGTAATACATTTTACCCAAATGGGTAAATTATAAAATATTTGAATCAAAATACATTAAAGTCATTCAGGTTGCCGGAAAGAAAAGTCCCTTTCAAATAACGGCTCTTTAAAACAGTATCATTAATATAACTGTTAAAACACTAAGTTTTTGGGAATCTATTTTATTTTGCATTACATTTGCCTACCATGAATATGAAGCTCAGAAAATATATTTCTTGTTTACTGCTTCTCGTATTCTCTTATTCTTCATTACCACATTCCTTATTTCACAAGCTGTTTGCAGGGCATACAGACACAGTAGAAAACTATTGCGATTATTACCACAAAGACATGGGCACGCACGTTGAAAACGAGCAAACCCATTGCGAGATTTTCAATGCACAAACCCCTTTATATGATGCGGTAACAGTTACTAATGAAGTTGCTGTTTTCCGTACTATTATTTCTATTTATCAAACACCAAAAATTTCTCCTTATATAATTGAAACCAATCTTAGTGTTTCATCTCGTGGGCCTCCCGCTTGTTAGTGCCTGTTTCAAACCTTTAAATTTTTTAGTGTAGTTTCTGTATTGTTCATGTAACCAAAGTTTACAAGAACGTGCTCTTGTTTGAAACAGCTTTCGGCAATCTATTTGTCGATTCAGTTAATGGTATCTATCATTCTGTACTAACAGTAATTTTTTCAATTAAACAATTTGTTGGGCTTTTAATATGCGTAACTGCATCTGCATACTTTTTACATTTCTACTGTGCACAAAAATTGCTGCACAAAACGATACATGCAAGTATTCTTTGTCGGGGAAAATTATTTGCACCAAACTGAATGAGGAACTTGGTTTTGCAACGGTTTACATTAAAGAATTAAATAAAGGCATTTCAGCTAATGATAACAGCCATTTTTATTTAGAGGGCTTATGTAAAGGTAAATACAATATACGAGTAGCCTATGTTGGTCATGCTGATTTAGATACTGCCATTACTATTACAAACAACACTTCGGTTGTGTTTAATTTACTTCCCTTAAACACCTTAAAAGATGTTACCATTGAAGACCATCAGATAAAAAAACAAGAGGTAGAAACCTTACAAAAAGATGAGATTAGTGGCATTACCATAGAAAAAACGAGAGGCTCATCTTTAGGAGAAGCATTAAAAGCTATTGTGGGTGTAAACAGTTTACAAACCGGCCCGGGCATTTCTAAACCCATGATACATGGTTTATACGGCAACCGTGTATTATTATTAAATAATGGTGTGCGATTAGAAGGGCAAAACTGGGGAGCTGACCATGCCCCCGAAATAGACCCCTTTATTGCTACTAAGTTAAGTGTTATAAAAGGAGCTGCCAGCATACGTTACGGAATGAATGCCATTGCAGGTGTAGTATTAGTTGACCCCAAAGAAATGCCGCATACCAAATGTTTAAACGGAGAAATAAATTTAGTTGGTGCAACAAATGGTAGGTCAGGAACAGGCTCAGGATTTTTGGAGGGAGCTTTCGGAAAGAAATTATCCGGTTTAAGTTGGAGAGCGCAGGGAACTTTTAGAAAAGCGGGTAATTTTAGTACACCTACTTATTATTTACCAAATAGCGGCATACAGGAAAGAAATTACTCGGGAGCACTTTCATATAGAAAAAAGAACTTTGGCATAGATGGATTCTTTAGTGATTTTAATACTACCATTGGCATTTCATGGACTTCTATTATCGGAAACTTACAAGATTTGGAGGCGGCAGCAACAAGACCAGCACCATTGTGGCCTTCTGTGTTTTCATATAATATAACAAGAGGTTATCAGCAGGTTGACCATAAAACAGCAAAAGGAAAAGGTTTTTATAAATTTAATAAAGCAGGTAAATTAGAATATACATATGCTTGGCAGCAAAACAGACGTTCAGAGTTTGGAGATGAACAACCCCTTGGTAATTTACCGCCAAATACGCCCGATGCCTATTTTCAGTTAACATCTACGACCCATGAACTTATTTGGGAGCATCCATCTATAAAAAATATTTCGGGAAGCATAGGGACTAATTTTATCAGTCAGGGGAATATTTATCAGGGACTTGACTACCGTGCTTTGATACCCAATTATCGCAATTATGGCGGAGGCGCATTTATTCTTGAAAAATGGAATAAAAGAAAATTGACTATTGAAGCCGGAGCCCGCTATGATTATTTGTGGATGCAAACTTACACGGAAGATTTTTCCACATTAACCAAACATTCATCTGAATATAGCTGGGCAAATTACAGTGCTACCTTAGGTGCTGTATATAGATTTAATGAATTTCTCTCGCTAAATTCCTCAGTAGGCATCGGATGGAGACCACCTGCACCCATAGAATTATTTGCAAACGGAATACATCAAAGTGCTGCATCCTATGAAAAAGGTGACACTACTTTAAAAGCGGAACGCTCTTACAACGCACAAACCTATTTCAATTTTAATTCAAAAAAGTTAGCAGTAGAAATAGGCGGTTATTACAATCTCATTAATAACTACATTTATTTAAAGCCCGAATACCCAAAAGTAATAACTACCGGAGTAGGAACATTCCCCTTGTTTCAATATACCGCAGCTAATGTTTATTTAACCGGAGTTGATGCTAATATCAACTATAAGCTTTTTAATTGGTTAACTATTAATTCTAAAACCACTTACCTGTATGCCTATAACAGAGGCATTCATAATTATTTGATTTATGCACCTGCCAACCGATATGAAAACGGATTTACATTTTCAAAAAATTCGCTTGGCAAGCTGAAGCAACTTTATTTTAGCACGTCTGCTTTGGTAGTAAGCAAGCAAACCCATGTACCGCCTAATGAAGATTATATTCCGCCACCCGCAGGATATTGGTTGTTGAATGCCGATATAGGTTTTTCAATTCCTATAAAGCAGCAATTAATCAACATTAATTTTATGGCAAACAATATTCTGAATACTGTTTACAGAGATTACTTAGACCGTTTCCGTTATTTCAATAATGCCTTAGGACGAAATTTCACTCTACGTTTAAAGATACCTTTCTCCGTATTTAGCAAAAAGCAGGATGTATAGAAGTAAAAAACATATCCTGTATGCAAAGCTGCTGCTGACAATTTTTGTAGTAGGGCAAGTTGTTTTATTTACGCATCAACATGAAATAAGTAAATGTTGTGGCGAAGTATCGCTAAGGCATTATTCAAAAAACGGTTTCCATGCACATAAACCGGATATACAAAACTGTCTTTTATGCGAGGTTATTACAAACAAGAAGTTATTAGTAAGCGGGTTTTATGTTCCGGTAATTTACTTTACTGTTACACGTAATCTCATTTTTTATTTCTGTGAAACACGAAATACTTTAAAGAAACTCTTACAATCAAGAGGGCCACCATATATCATCAGATATACTTACTACAATAAAATTTAAAAAATCATATTAATAAAAAAATTAAAACTAAAATGAACACAAAATTAAACCGAATATTATTTGGTGCATTCTTATTGAGTGCACTAATATTTATTTCTTGTAAAAAAACAGAACAAGCTGTTTCCCCGCCTTTGCCGGGGAATGAATTTTTAACTACCATCAAATGGCGTTTCCAAAATACAGCTAACCCACACGATACATGCTGGGCTGTTTGGAGAGATAGCACTGTTTTAAGCAAGCCTTATAAAGACACACTTAAACCCATAGCACGTTTACATGCTAATTCAACATATGCATTAACAGTTCATATATATGATGAAACACAAAATCCGGTAAATGACATAACACAGGAAATAGGCGTACAAAGACAGAACTATCATTTGTATTTCTTTTATAATTCGCTTGGGTTGTGTGGGGTTGCTAATCAGGATGCAACAACCAATCCCGCCAATTTTAAAGTTACATACGAAGACCATGATTCTAACAACCCTCCTCTACCGATAGGACTTACTGACCAAGTTGCTACAACTTATACTGTAAATGGAGCTAGTTCTTATTGCACAGGTTATTTAAGGCACCAGCCTAATTCAAAGAACGGAACTTTTGCTCCTGGCTCAACAGACTCGCAGGTACAAATGCAAATTGTAATTTATTAATTCTTTAAAATTTAAATAATGAAAAAACTAATTTTATATATAGTAGCAGGCTTTATAAGTTGTGCTGCTTTTGCGCAAGATGATGCAAATACGGGTAAAGCAAAAAGCTTTATTGGCGTTACTGGCGGTTACTCAAGCCTGATGGGCAACATTACTAAATCGGATTATAACAATAACAGCTCAGGCTATGCAAATGCAATGGGTTACAATACGGGTATAGAAGGTGCTTACTACCTGAATAAATATATTGGTATCGGTGGTTTATTTTCTTTTGCTTCATTTAGCACAGCTAATTTACAATCTATGTCGGATGGCTATAAACAGGACTTTGATGTGGATAGCGTATCTGTTACAGTAACGACTAAATACAATTTTTACAATTTTTTTGTTGGGCCTTATCTTTCCTTTCCCATTAAAAAATTTACGATTGATTTTCGTGCCGTTGGAGGGCTTACACTTGTTTATACGCCTGAGTTTGACATTTTCATAGAAGATGGCGGAAAACCACATCCTTGCGCACAAAATATTTCAAGCGGAACAGGTTTTGGTTTTCAGGCAGGTGCGGGTATCCGATATTCAATAACAAATCATATCGGCATTAAACTTAATGCCGATTATTATTATACCGACCCGAACATTGCCATACAAAACTCAAACAGGGCTATTGTTGCAGGCAGGCTTATAACTAATTATCATGAGGCTATCACGATGTTAAACATTAATTTAGGATTGGCCTATCAGTTCGGTAAATAAAATTGAGTAAGTGCTCTGTAAGTTTTCCATTGTTAGTGGGCGATTTTTTCAAACAGGGTTACTTACTCAATCAAATTAAATAGAGAAGAATATTAAACATAAAACCAAATTAAAATGAAAAAAATAGTCTTATCATTAATAATAGTAACCGCTCTTTCTACATCGTGTAGAAAAGCGCATACATGTACTTGTACTACGTTGCAACCTGGCATCAACGATTTTACAACGGTTGTAACAATTGACAATACGAAGTCAAAAGCTACAACAACCTGCACCGGATTTGGAATGACGGTAGCAGGAACAGCTACGACTACTTGTGAACTACAATAAGTGCTAATAAAATTGGCAACAGCAATGCTCTTTGTATTTTTCAGGCAAAGCTGTTGTCATATTGGATAGGTAAGTTGCTGTTAAATAGGAATGGAAGGCCTATTTGATGGCGTACCTGCTTATCCAAATTGTGATGAACCTGAATAACAATCCATGTCCTGCGGTTTTTTGCTTAATTCCGTTTGATTAGGTTGTTTGTTCAATCATCGCAATAAGTGTGGGTAACGGCTCTCTAACGGGAGCCGTTTACTCTACACTTATTTTAATTAATATGATTTTACAAAATATGCAATAAATAAAACTATATGAATCGGGAATGGAAAAACGCAAATGATAGCGTTCCTTTAGACAAACAAAAAGTTATCTTAAATATAGATGGTCAAACTTATAATGCTGCTTATGATGCAGAAAAGAATGCGTTTAAATTAAAAAACAGCTTGAACATTTTTTGGATTGAAATAAAGTCCCGAACTATATATTGGGTGGAGGAAATTTAAATTTGGTTTTGATAAGAAAAATAGTTCATAATCTTTGGTTTTATTTTTTAAAAACTTGGTTTTGGCCGTTCAATTTCATAACATTGGCTCTAATTAAACTACCACTCAAATGAAAAAATTTTGTTACGCTGCCTTTTTCCTTTTAGGAACACATTTTGCGCAAGCAAAGCCTATTACCCCTGGTATGGCACAAACAGTTGCCGAAAATTTTTACAAACAGCATTCTGTTAAGGCTGTTTCTTCTGTAAACCTCACTTATATGGGTTTTTCTAAAAATGGTGCGGCAGCTTATTATGCCTTTAACATTAATACTGATGATGGTTTTGTAATTATAACTGCTGATGATGCCTTGCTGCCTATAATTGGATACTCTACTGAAAAGCAATTTGTAATTCCGGGTAAAAACACAAACATAGCGTATTGGTTGAATAAACGAACAGATGAGATTTATCAGGCAACTTTACAGGGTGTGCAGGCAAATCAAGTTGTAAGCAACGAGTGGAATAAATATATCAACCCAACAAATGCAAAACTAAACACGCAGCCCATAACGATAAATTCGGCAAGCGTTACACCACTTGTACAAACCACCTGGGACCAAGCACCATTTTACAACGATTCATGTCCAAGTGGTTCTGTAACAGGTTGCGTGGCCACATGTATGGCTCAAATTATGCGATATTGGAATTATCCTTCGCAGGGAAAAGATTCTTCTTCTTATTGCGATTGCACCGCAAATGGATTTACCAATAACTTTGGCACACTACATGCCAATTACGGAGCTACTACATATAACTGGGCTGCTATGCCTTTATCAGTAGCTTCAACTAACACAGCTGTTGCCCAGCTTATGTATCATTGTGGAGTTAGTGTTCATATGGATTATGACCCTAATGGCAGCGGCGCTGAAGTTATTATTCCCGAAAGTATTTTTTGCTCTCAAACTGCCTTACCTAAATATTTTAATTATGACCCCTATACAATAAAAGGATTGCTAAAAAATAATTTTACCGATACAGCTTGGATGCAATTTATACTGACTGATTTATATGCCGGCAGACCCATTGAATATGCTGGTGGCGACCATTGTTGGGTACTTGATGGATATGACGGAAGTGGTAACGTCCATATGAATTGGGGTTGGAGCGGGCAGAATAATGGATTTTATCCGCTTAGCAATCTTAATTTAGGTGGCGGTGGCAGTTACGACTTTACACAGGGTCAGGAAGCCGTATTTGGCATTCAGCCTTTGGCTGTTTTACCTGTTGATGCCGGAGTACGATCTATTAATGCGCCTGCAAGCATTACTTGTGCAACAAGCATAAATCCAATTATTACACTTTTTAATTTTGGCAGCGATACTTTAAAAACATGTCATATCAATTATAAAATAGATGCCAATACAGTACAAACTATACATTGGTCTGGCATGCTGGTTTCTGCACAATCAAACACACTGGCCTTAGGAAGCATGGCTGTTGGCAGCGGAACACATACATTAACCTGTTATACAAGTAAACCTGATTCTACAACTGATGGAGATACACTAAACGACCGCTCAGTTATTACATTTTACACGAGTGCCATAGGGCAGGCTTTACCGCTTAGTCAAGGTTTTGAAACAAGCAATAACCTTCCTACAGGTTGGGCACTTAATAACTCTTTAAACTATGGTAACTGGATGGTTAGCAACCGCGCTGCTAAAACAGGCATTAATTCAATTGCATATGATAATGCCGAAGGTAACGGAGACGGTAACATGACCGGACAAGCCGGAAGGTTTTATATACCCGGATACGATTTTACAAATGCCGCCACCGAAGTTCTTACTTTTGAAGTAGCTTATGCACCCGCAACCAGACCGGATAGCAGCGCAGCCAGAAACGATACACTTGTTGTTTATTATTCGTCAGATTGTGGTACAACCTGGCATAATCTTTATAAAAAAGGAGGTTCTGTGCTTGCTACTGCACCAATCTATCAGCGTACTTCTCATAACATAACCGAGTGGGTACCCACATCAACTCAATGGCGTAACGAAACCATTAATCTATCTGCCCTTTCGGGAATGCCTGATGTAATGTTTGCATTCGAAAACCGTTCTGATTGGGGCAACTGGCTTTTTGTTGACAACATTAATATTTATACTACGGTTGGCATCTCAACTATTGAAATGTCAACAGGTCTTTATGCTTATCCTAATCCTGCACATAACTATATTTCGGTAACTGTGTTTGAAAACACAAGCTCTATTTCAGTTACCGATGTTATCGGACAAACAGTTATTGCCGAACAAAGAGTAAATGGAGCGCAACAAGTTCAAGCCATAGATATAGCAAACTTAGCTAACGGTGTTTATTTTATGAAAGTAACTTCAAACGACAACCAAACTAAAATAATTAAATTTATTAAAGACTAATAAACTAAGATTACCTAACTATAAAAAATGCCATACATTTTATGCCATTTTTTGTTTTCTTCTCTATCATCATCTTTGTTTTTATATGGTTGGTTATTCTGTTGAATATAGCTACAAACTCATATACATATCTGCGATAGGGTAAAGTGTCACAGGTTGCCCCAGTAGATAAATTAAGTGTGGCACTAACAATAATTCTTTCTGTCGTTATTCTTAAAGAAGTGCTTACGCTTAAAGTGGCTATTGGGGCTGCGTTAATTATAGCCGGCACAATTTTATTAATTTTGTAAAATTTAATATGTTTTGAAGCAATAAGGTTTGCTAAAACTATCACTTCATAACAACTTAGGTCAATGTTGACCTAAGTTGTTATGAAGTGTTTGAAATCAATTCTTCAAGATATTTGTATATTGGGGCGTTAGTACATAGAATAAATAATAGAAGTCTTTATGAATACTCATAGGTTTATAGACCCTTTAAATGAATTGTATACTTATTCTTTAGCGTGTTCTGATTTTTTCTTTTGAAAATATTTTTTTAGCCATTGCCCTTTCCAAAGCCAAATCCCAGATAATACAATAATAGGAAAGAAAACCCACCGGGTGACAAAAGCCGCCTGCGGAATTGTTGCAACTGGCCCATATAAATAACCAACAACCGGTATGCTAAATAGTATATGAACCCAGCGAATTACTTTTCTTTCGGTAGAAGGTTTCATTCGCGAAATTACTCGTTACACTGCTTCAGCAATTCTTCATTTTCTTTTTCGCCCCAGTATGGTTTCAATAAACTTGATTTATCTTCTTTAGCAAATAACTCTTTTGCTTTTTCAAAATAAGGTTTGGCTTTATCTTTTCCGCCGCCCCACATTTTTGGTTTATAAAAAGGGCCTTGCCCTTCTAAGAAGAATATTCTTGCGTTTTCCGAATTTATTTTTTTAGCCTTTGCAATATAATCATCATACACTTCGCCAAATTTTTTCCAACGGTCTTTTCCATCAATGGCTATTCGTGCTTTGGCACTCCATGCCGCCAAAATATATATCTCCTCATTGTTTGGCGAAAGCTTGTCGGCTTTTTCTATGAGCGCATTAGCGGCATCCAAATACTGGTCTCTTTTAGCTTTATCGGTAAGTTTAAGCGAAACTTTAATTTTAGCATAAGCAGCGTAAAAATCAGCCGGCCATTGGTCGCTCCATTTATTAGTAATCATATCAAACTGAGAGGAGGTACCAACCATTTCCTGTTCGGTTTTTGCGGCATCAAATTTTGTCAGTGAGTTTTTCAAAGCTTCTTCAAGCGTTTGCGATTTTAAAGTGCTGGCTGTTAAACAAACCAGCGTAAGCATTGTTGCGATTTTTGTTTTCATTTGTTTTTAGTTATTGATTTATAATTCATCTTTTTTAAACGGACTCAATGATATATTTACCCCAATAAAAAATGTACGGTATAAGGGTGGGAGTATAGGCGATTTATATTGCCCGTTAAATGAGTATCTGTAACCCAGCACATTTTTATTATTGGTTACATTATCCATGGCAAAATAAAATACCGTAAACAGTTTTTTAACTGTTGTAACATAACTAATAGTAAGCGCGAGGTTATTGTAGTCGGGAGCTTTGTTACTAAAAAAATCAGTAGCGGCGGGGTTATAGTAGGGGCGACCGCTGGCATAACTATACGTAGCCGATATGTTTGTTTTAATTTTTTCAATCATGTATTTGGCAACTATATTTAAGTTATGGTTCGATACATAATCAGGTGTGGCACTTGCTATGTAGTTTTGGTAAAGTCGCTTAGTATCAACATAGCTATACGAAATCCAGTAATCAAAATTTTTAAAGAGTGCCTTATCACGCCAAAATACATCTATACCTTGCGCATAACCGCTGCCCGAATTATTAACGCTTTGCGGCAAGGGATTAAAATAAAACCGATATGGGTTAGGTGTGTAAAATGAATTAGCCCCATAATGCTCCTGTACTAACTGCGAGTAACTTTTATAATAAGCCTCTACCCGAAAAGTACGGTCGCTTTTTGACCATTGGTAATTTGCCATGTAATGTATGGCTTGCTGAAAATCGGGACGATAACCAAAAAGCAAATACATGGTTTGTGGGGTTTGGTAAAACACACCCGATGCCATCGATACTTGTGTATTTCTACCTGTTTTAACCGCAAGCGAAAGTCGGGGAGAAACATTTCCCTTTCCTAAAATCTGACTATATTCTGTTCTAACACCGGGTTTTATGGCAAACCAACTGGCGGGTTTATACTCGCCTTCTATATAAGCGGCTGATAAGACTTCATCAAATGTTTTTAAAGTCGAGTCAAAATTTTGAGTGTAGGAGTATTTCTGAACTTCTATGCCTCCTAACAAACTTAGTTTGTTTGATGCATAGTATTTTAATTCCGTTCTGCCCTCTATGCGGTCATCGTTATTGTGTTGTTTGTAGTTGGCCCACTGGTTTTCATCTGTATTATTGCTGAATGAAAATGCCGTAAAGGATTTTAATTTATCGCTGATAAAATGCGAGTGGGATGTGTTGAATAAGGTGTTTTCATTTTGCACATTAAACCTAACTAGGTTTTGATAGTTATTCGGATCAGGAATTTCTATACCTGATTGAGTAACACCATATGTTAAACTCATTTTAAAATAGTCTTTATCAGACAGTTTAGATACAAAGCGGGTTGAAAAACCCTCTCCCTGCGGAACCTGAACAAAATTGTAATTGGTTTTTGCCGTGCCGTAATAAGGACTAAAATTTAAATAGTAGCCTGTATATTCAATAGCACTATTATTTCCAATGAGTTTAGAGCCCGAAGCATTTACACCCGAAAAATTTAAGCCTGCACTAAACGTAGTTTTTTCGGGTAAATCGTTTGTTTGCAAATCAATAACAGATGATAGAGCTTGCCCATAACGTACGCTATAACCACCCGTACTAAAGGAGGTGCCCTTAAATTGAAATGGATTAAAACGGCTACGCTGACCAACACCCGGGGGACCACTCATAAAAGCATTTTGTACCGTAAGTCCGTCAATTATAAAAGATGTCTCCGAAGCGTCCCCACCTCGTACAAACAAACCAGTTTGGTCGCCACCGTTTCTTTGCACACCGGGCAGCGTTTGTATAGCTCCTGCTATGCCCATGCTCATAGCACCTGCTGTAGTAACGATATCTAAAGGACGCAAAACAGCTATGGCTCTTTCATTGGTAGCATCCATCGTACCGGCATTAATTACAATTTCATTTAGCGTGGTACCGGCTTCTTTTAATTTAAAATTTAAATTATATAACGTATCCTTAATTATTATAGGTTGTAAAAGTTCGGTATACCCAACAAATGATACCACCACCACCTGACTATCTTTTGCCTGTGTGGTAAAACTAAAAGCCCCAAGTGTATCGGTTGTTGTTCCATCCATGCTGTTTTTTAAAAACACATTAGCAAAGGCAATGGGCACTCCTTTTTTATCGGTTACCTTGCCTTTTAGTATGCTTTGCGCATATGAGTTAAAACAAATGCTTAGGCAAATTACCAGTAACGGCAATCTGCGATGAATTTTTTTACTTCTTTTCATTAATGTAGTTTGCATTGCAAACCAAATGGATAAAAAATATATGTTTCTCATAGGTGTAGATATTTTTTTATTTCTTCAACGTATTTTTCAAATGCTTTTTTTCCTTTTGCCGTAAGCTTGCAATTAGTTTGCGGGTAGCTTCCTTTAAATGTTTTTTCAATTTCTATATAATTTGCTTCGTTCAACTTTTTTAATTGGTGACTTAAATTCCCCTGGGTGGTTTTTGTTACCTCCATCAGGTAATTAAAATCAGCTTGCTTTACTTTAATAAGCACAGAAACCACAGCCAACCGCACAGGTGTATTTAATACAGGATCTAATTCTTGAAATTCCATCAGTCAAAGTTACACTTTTACATTCTTGAGCATATAGCCCGGAATTAAATATCCAGGAATAATAGCAAGACCCACCATTAAAAACTTATAATCGTCAATAATAAAACAACAAATTACGGATGAAATTAGAAGAATAATGCCGCCAATTTGTAAAGGTTTAAATTTAAGAACTTGACCGGTAACTAAGGTTCCTATACCACCAAGTATAAGAGTGAAAGTAGAAGGTTGCATTTTTTGAACGACACTGGCAAATACTAACAAAATAGACCCTAACATTATTCCAAGCCATAACCTTTTAAGAAAAAAACTTAAATAGGTTTCAGTATTGGTGCTTTTTGTTCTTGTATAAAATATAATGGAAATAATTACGGCCATCACACTTAAAATAGGAAATGGCAGAAAAGGATACTTAAAATCGGTGAAGTAGGTTAACAAAAACCTAATAATACTGGCTATAGCAAGGAACCAACCCCATAACAAAAAGACAAAACTATAATGGTTAATGTTCTCTTTGGTTTTATTTATTACATCCGTAATAAGGGCCAAGCTTTCTTTTGGGTTTAAGGTTTGTTCTTGTTCCATGTTTTAGACTTTTTGAAGTTTACTTCGCAAATGTAATTTGGTTTGTGTTGCAAACCAAAATTATTTTTGATAATTAGGTAAAATATATTTAGGGGGCGGTGAAGGTGAGTAAAAAACAGGTGGAACTCTTTTAATCAAAGAGTGGAATTTTGAATTTGTGATTCGATGTCAAGTTTCGATTATATAGCGTCTTGGGTAATTCACTCTATTTGTAATCAGTCTCTTCAGGTATTGGAACTACTTCATATTTACAATTCCATTCTTTAATGCTTTCTAAGATTGGCAAAAAAGCTAAGCCTTTTTCAGACAGCTTATATTCTACTCTTGGTGGTAATTCTTTATAAGCCATCCTTTCTAATATCCCGTCTTCTTCCAATTCTTTAAGTTGCTCGGTTAACACCTTGCGTGTTATGTGCGGTATAATGGCATCTAACTGCCCAAAGCGTATGGTTCTGGTACTAATTACATTTATAATTATTGGTTTCCATTTGTTGCCAATTGTACCAATAGCTCTTGTAAATGAGCAATTCGATGCGCAAAATTTCTCGTCTCTCATGTTTTTAAAATTTGGTAGTTACCTTATGGTAACCAGAATACACTGTAATGGTTACAAATATAAACTATTAATAGTTTCTTTGTGAAACAATTTAAAAATAAATTAAAAAATGAATAAATTAAAGAATAAAGTAGCCGTTATCACAGGTGGTAATAGTGGCATTGGGTTTGGTATTGCCCAAGAATTTAAAAATGAAGGTGCTAAAGGAGTTATTGTCGGCCGAAATCAGGAAACTCTGAATAAATCATTGGCTCAGCTAGGAGATAATTTTATAGCCATAAATGCCGATGTAACCAACCTTACCGATCTGGAAAGAGTGTTTAAAGAAACATCTGAAAAATTTGGTAAAATAGATGTGATTGTAGCCAACGCAGGTGGTGGAGCTGTAGGAACTGTGACAACTCTTGGCGAGGCCGACTATGACAAGACAATGGATTTAAACCTGAAAAGCGTTTACTTCACTGTTCATAAGGCACTACCTTATATGAATGATGGTGGCTCTATTATTTTGATCGGGTCAAATGCAGCCCATAGGGCATACCCTAATTTTACGCTTTATGGTGCTGCAAAAGCGGCTGTAATCTTTTTTGCAAAAGGGTTTTCAAGCGACCTTTTAGGCAGAAAAATCAGAGTAAATGTAATTACACCAGGCACAACAGATACACCGGCATTTGAAAAGTTTGTTCCCGCAGAACAAATTGAAGGTGTAAAAAAACACTTTGCAAGTGAAATGCCGATAGGCAGAATTGGACAACCATCTGACATTGGTAAAACAGCAGTTTTCCTGGCTTCTGATGATTCATCTTTTATGCTTGGTGCAGAACTCCTTGTTGATGGTGGTATGACCTATTTAGCCAAGTAACTAATAATCCTAAATCAATTTACATAAAATGGACATCACAAAACAAATTGAATTTTTAAAAAATCAAAGGTCAAACTTGCTATTGCAATTAGAAAAATTGAGTAACGATGAACTAAGTTTTATACCTGAAGGAAGCAATAACAATATTCTTTGGAATCTTGGACACATCTTGGTAATACCACAACATCACTTTTATGTAGTCAAAGGGCATACTCCCCATGTTAAACAATACTACATTCAACATTATATGTCGGGCTCTCATCCAAACGCTACCGATATAGGTAAAGAATTTAAGGAAATAAAAGAATTGTTGCTGCCTACAGCAGACTATTTAAAAAATGATTACGACAAAGGGATGTTTAACAATTTTCGTGCATTTGGGAGTAAAGATTTTATTGAAACATTAGAATTTTTAACAAAACATGAAACAGGTCATATTACTAAAATTAATCAGCTATTGAATCAACTTAATAAAATAAAAAAATAGAAAAATGAATAAATTAAAAAACAAAGTAGCAATCGTTACAGGTGCATCAAAAGGAATAGGTGCATCTATCGCAAAACACTTTGCCAAAGAAGGTGCAAAGGTTGTTGTAAATTATGCTTCAAGTAAAGAAGGAGCAGATAAAGTAGTGAAAGCTATAATAGACAATGGAGGCAAAGCCATTGCGGTGCAGGCCGATGTATCAAAAGAAGGCGATGTAATCCGACTGTTCGAAGAAACAAAGAAAGCTTTCGGCACCTTGGATATTTTAGTAAACAATGCGGTCCATCAGCAATACTTACCTATTGAACAGGCATCGGTAGAAACTTTTCATCAGCATTTCAATGTTAATGTTTTGGGTCCAATACTTACTATCCAGGCATCTTTAAAACTGTTTGGAGATAAGGGCGGTAATATCATAAACATCAGTTCAGGTGCAAGTAAAATGCCAATGGCTGGAGTCTCGTTATATTCAGCAACTAAAGCGGCAATAGATGCCATAACGATTTCTTTGTCGAAAGAACTGGGTGCGAAAAACATTCGTGTCAATTCCATTTTGCCGGGCGCTACAGAAACAGAAGGTGCAAGTAGTGCTGGCGTAACTACCGGTAGTGATGCCGAAAAAATGTTTGTTGCCCATACACCGCTTGGTCGTAGAGGTCAACCGGAAGATATTGCGAAAGCCGTTGTATTTCTTGCCTCAGATGATGCAGCTTGGATTACAGGAGAGCAAATTTCCGTTTCGGGTGGTATGTATGGGTTTTAAATTTATAAATTCAAAAAAATGAAAGACGATGGGACAGAATTATTAGTTGACACTGGTTTTATTAACTACGCACTAAAATAAAGCAGCAATAACCGCTTCTTAATACTAAAAGCCATAGATAACTTGTGTATCTGTGGCTTTTTGCTTTTCAGTGTCGGGTTTAGGACAAGCCTTGATTAATTCCCTTTTATTTGGACTTACTTACAAAATAACTCTGGACTTTGTAAGTATATTATTTGCCAATAACTTCTTTTCTGTGTTTTAATCCCCAGCGGTGTAATTCATCAAGTAATTTTTGAAGTGACTTTCCATGTTTGGTAATAGAATATTCAACAGTTGGTGGAAAGGTATTATGAACCTCCCTTTTAATTAACTTGTTTACCTCAAGGTGTTTTAATTCTTTTGATAAGGTTTTGTCTGTGATGCTGTGTATCTCTTTAGATATTTGCTTAAATCTTTTTTTGCCTATTGAAAGCGAAAGGATGATTAAAAGTTTCCATCTTCCTTCCAAAGCTTCTAAAGAATCCTTAATAGCAAGCACATTTTTCGGGCAGTCCTCACTTGTTAGCATATTAATTCTTTTACGTTACTTCCATTTTGGATAGTGCTATCCAAAATGGAAGTGCTATCAATTGTATAGTAAAGGTAAGTATTTTTGTAAAAAAACAATTATGACAAGCCAACAAAAATCTTCAAAAGTCAAAAACATTTCTCTTTGGGTAGCACAGATCATATTATCAGTATTAATGTTGATGGGTACAGTTATGAAATTCATGCCCATCGAAAAAATTTCAGCCATGATGCCCTGGACAGGACAACTACCTGCTATTGTGGTTAGGCTTCTGGGTCTAATTGATTTGTTGGGCGCTATAGGTTTGATATTGCCTGCCTTACTTAATATTAAACCTCAGTTAACTGTATGGGCAGCCATAGGAATAATTTTACTTATGTTGTGTGCTATTGTTTTTCATGTGTCAAGAGGAGAAGCTTCGGTAATAGGGTTTAATATACTTATTGTGGCTTTAGCCTTATTTATTGCTTGGGGAAGAAAAAAGAATCGACTACAACAAAAGTAGATTTGGCTACGTAGGTTTTTGATTTGCCATGCACCTTTGCATCAATAAAAAACTAAACAAATGAAAATCGTACTTACAGGCTCATTAGGCCACATCAGCAAACCACTGGCAATAGAATTAATTAATAAAGGACACACCGTAACCATAATTAGCAGTAAAGCCGAAAGACAAAAGGAAATAGAATCATTGGGTGCAAAGGCAGCCATTGGTACAATAGAAGATGCGGGTTTTCTTACTAAGGTTTTTGCTGGCGCAGACATTGTATATGCCATGGAAACCCTTGGCGAAGGTTTTTTCTTTAACCAAAATCTTGATTATGTAACCGCCATCACCAATATTGGCAAAAATTATAAGCAGGCAGTTGAGCAATCGGGTGTAAAGAAAGTAATTCATTTGAGCAGTATTGGCGCCCATACCGATAAAGGCAACGGCATGCTTGCTTTTCATTATAACGTCGAAAATATTTTGAAGCAATTATCTGCTGATGTTTCTATTAAATTTATGCGCCCGGTTGGTTTTTATTATAATATGTTTGCTTATATACCAACAATTAAAGCACAAGGAACAATTATACAAAATTATGGAGGGGATGAAAAGGAGCCTTGGGTTTCTCCAACAGATATTGCAAGTGTTATTGCCGAAGAGATAGAAAAGCCTTTTAACGGAAGGACTATTCGCTACATAGCAAGCGATGAAGTTTCGCCAAATGAAGTAGCAGCTATTTTGGGTGAAGCCATTGGTAAACCCAATTTGAAATGGGTAATTGTATCGGATGAACAAGCATTAAACGGAATGATAGCCGTAGGTATGAACCCTAAAATTGCAAAAGGATTAATGGAAATGAATGCATCCAGGCGCGGAGGTGTTTTATATACAGATTATTACAAAAACCAACCTGCTTTAAGCAAAACAAAAGTAAAAGATTTCGCAAAAGAATTTGCTGCTGTTTATACCAGTAATTCAGGTAACTTTAATCATTAAATAAACGATTATGAATTTAAACAACAGTACGGTTTTAATTACCGGAGGCACAAGCGGAATTGGTTTAGAGTTTGTAAAACAACTTATACAGCAAAACGCAAACATTATTATAACGGGTCGTGACCTAACTAAATTAGATCAAGCCAAAAGGCAATTCCCACAAATACATACGTTTCAAAGTGATGTAAGTAATCCAAAAGATATTGAAAAACTGTATCAAAATGTGACATCACAATTTCCCCAACTTAATATCATTATCAATAATGCAGGCATCATGCGCAACATGGATTTGCAGGATACGAGTATGAGTTTGGAAGATATTACACGTGAGATTGATACCAATCTGTCTGGTACTATTAGAATGGCACATCAATTTTTACCTCATTTAAAAACAATGAAAAACGCGGCTATTGTAAACGTGTCTTCAGGCCTGGCTTTCGTTCCTCTATCAATATCGCCTGTTTATTGCGCTACAAAAGCAGGTGTACACTCCTATTCTCAATCGTTGCGCTTGCAGCTTAAAAACACTAGCATAAAAGTTTTTGAATTGGCGCCTCCAGGGACAGAAACACCTTTAATGGATGAGTTTACCGGAATAGTAGATAGCAATCAAAACATGAAAGTAGACAAAATGGTAAGCATTGCTATTAAAGGAATTTTAAAAGATAAATTAGAAATTCGTCCGGGCTTATCCAATGTGCTAAAAATAATGAGCCGAGTTGCTCCTAATTTTATTGCAAATATGCTTCATCAAACTACCGAAAAAGCAAAAAAGAAATTAAACTAATTTTAATGACAAAAATAAATTGAGATGAATACAAAAAACAAAATAGCTTTAGTAACAGGCAGCAGCAGGGGTTTAGGAAGAAATATGTCTATTGCCCTTGCTAAAAAAGGGATTGATGTAGTATTAACATATAATACCAATAAAGCAGCAGCAGACGAGGTTGTTGCGGAAATAAAATCACTTGGGCAAAATGCATACGCTTTTCAATTAGATGCAAGCAACATAAAATTGTTTAATGATTTCGTTAAACAAGTAACCATACTTTTAAAAGAAAAAACAGGTAGCCCTAACTTTGATTTTTTAATCAATAATGCAGGTACCGCATTATACATGCCGGTTACCGATGTAACCGAAGAACAAATGGATGCTATTTATAATATCCATTACAAAGGCGTATTCTTCCTAACACAAAAATCACTTCCATTTATAAATGATGGCGGCGGTATTGTCAATATTTCTTCAGGGCTTACACGTATTACTATGCCAGGCTCTTCTGTTTATGGTTCTTTAAAAACAGCCGTAGAATCCCTTACACGTTATATGGCAAAAGAATTAGGTTCAAGAAAGATTCGTGTAAATGTGGTAGCTCCCGGTGCTATTGAAACTGATTTTGGCGGGGGGCGCACGCGCGATAACAAAGAAATTAATGCCCACATTGCAAGCCTTACCGCATTGGGCCGCGTAGGTTTGCCTGATGATATTGGCGGAGTAGTTGCATTTTTATGTACCCAAGATGCTTATTGGATAAATGGGCAACGTATTGAGGTTTCCGGTGGACAAGGTATCTAAACATTCTATGATATGACAAATACAAAACCTTTTAGGATAAAAACGATTACTGCGTTTCACCGTTTGCGTGGTTTGCCACCACCGGAACATCCTTTAATTAGTGTAGTAGATTATTCGGCGATAACACCTGCTCATGGGAGTGCCGTATTTGATTATTATTCTATATCCATAAAAAGAGGTGTTGGCAAAATGTTGTATGGACAACAGGAATATGATTTTGATGAGGGCGTAATGTATTTTATGGCCCCTAATCAAGTGCTGAGTGTTGCACCTGAACAAAATGTAAGTACAGAGCGTTCAGGATGGATTTTATTAATTCATCCTGACTTCCTTTGGAATACGCCTTTAGCAAAAATCATTAAACAATATGAGTTTTTTGATTATTCCGTAAACGAAGCTTTATTCCTTTCCGAAAAAGAAGAAGCAACGATTAATAACATCATACAAAATATTCAACAAGAGTATCATTCTAATATTGACAAATTCAGTCAAAGTATAATTATTTCACAAATTGAAACCTTACTTAATTATTCGGAACGATTTTATCAGCGCCAATTCATCACGCGAAAGAAAGCGAATCATCAAATCCTTAATCGTTTGGAAGAATTGCTATCAGACTACTTTGCTAAAGACATAACAACTAAAGGATTGCCTTCGGTTCATTATGTTGCCGACACGTTGAATGTTTCACCGAGCTATTTAAGTAGTATGCTGACTGTTCTAACTGGACAAAGTACCCAGCAACATATTCACGATAAATTAATTGAAAAGGCTAAAGAGAAACTATCTACTACAAGCCTCTCGGTAAGTGAAATTGCTTATGGGTTGGGTTTTGAACATCCACAATCTTTCAGCAAACTATTTAAAACAAAGACAAATCTATCGCCGATGGAATTTCGACAGTCGTTTAATTAACCAAAGAGAATATGAAGCCAAATCAAAAAACACTAAAGTCATTCAGATTGCCGGCAAGAAAAGCACCATTCAGATAATGGCTCTTTAGAACAACATCATTTGTATGACCGGTAACGAGTTTAGTATTTGTGCCCAAAGCCATTGTTAGATGCGTGATATATGTTTTACAGGTACAATCCCTAACGCAGCAATTACTATTGAATTAAAAATAAAAGTTGAACTTCAAAACAAAGTAAGTTGAACTTTATAACAAAGCTGTTGGTTTTATTTGGACATAATTTTGTATCAATAAAAACCAACAAAATGAAAACAATAGATAAAATTTACATTAATGGTCAATTTGTAACACCTCACGGTAGGGAGATAATCGACCTTTTAAATCCTACAAACAATCAGTTAATCGGCAGAGTGCTGCTGGGCAACGAAGCGGATGCCCGCATTGCCATTAAAAGCGCAAAAGCTGCTTTTGAAGAGTTTTCACAATCAAGTAAAGAGGAGCGAATTAATTACCTCCAAAAATTACATTATGCTGTTATTGAAAGAGTCGAAGACCTTAAAGAAGCAACTGTTGAAGAATACGGGGCACCAACACAACGTGCAATTTGGTCAAACCGCATTGCAGCCGAAAGCTTTTTACATTTCAAAAAAGTATTAGAGGATTACAATTTTGAAAAGCAAGCGGGAAATTCAAAAGTAATGATGGAGCCATTGGGTGTAGTTGCAATATTTACTACATGGAATTCCAATTCAGGTTCTATTTGTGTAAAATTAGCTGCCGCCATTGCTGCGGGTTGTACAGCAGTTATAAAACCAAGTGAGTTTAGTGCAATTCAAACTCAAATACTTACCGAGTGTTTCCATAAAGCCGGCTTGCCTCCTGGCATCATTAATATAGTTAATGGTCGTGGTGATGTTATCGGACCAGAACTTAGTCGCGATACTGATATTGCAAAAATTGCCTTTACTGGCTCTACAGTAGTCGGAAAAATGATTGCTCGCGATGCTGTTGATACGATGAAAAGAGTAACACTTGAATTAAGTGGTAAATCTCCCAATATAATTTTGGATGACGCGAATTTGGACGTGGCTATTCCTTTGGCTATAAATGCAGCTTTTCAAAACAATGGTCAGGCATGTATTGCAGGTTCCCGTCTGATAGTTCCTGAACATATGCTTGATGAAGTAAGTAAACGGATTAAAAAGGTTGTTGATAATACAAAAGTAGGCGACCCACGAGATGAAACCACAATAATTGGCCCATTGGCCAGTGTAAAACAATACGAGCGCGTGCAAGCTTACATAAAATCTGGTATTGCCGCAGGTGCAAAATTAATTGTTGGCGGAGAAGGAAAACCGAAAGGGCTTGAAACCGGAAATTTTGTAAAACCAACCGTATTCGCAAATGTTTCCCCCGATATGCAAATTTCAAGAGAAGAAATATTTGGGCCTGTGCTTTCAATTCTAACTTATAAAACCGAGGAAGAAGCAATTGAATTAGCTAACGATACCATTTATGGTTTGCTTGCTTATGTTAGCTCCTCTAATATAGAAAGAGCAAAACATGTTGCCTCAAAAATTGAAGCAGGAAGGGTACTTATAAACGTACTGAGCCACGATCCATTAGCACCGTTTGGTGGGTTTAAGCAATCAGGTATTGGCAGAGAAGGTGGTGTATTTGGGTTGGAAGAATACCTTGAACCAAAAGCAATAATTATCTAAAAGGATTATAAGCCATCTCAAAATTTACTTTTGAGATGGCTTATATATTCAAAATCCTCATTTTAATATATTTTTGAATATGAATACAAAAAGAAAAAATACCGAAAAGCCGCGCATTTTATATTCCTGTTACGACCATGTTAGCAGAGAAGGAGAAAGTTTTATTTCACATCACGTTTTAAGTTACATCATTTCCGGTACTCAGGAAATGCGTATAGGGAATAGAACCTTTAATTTCAAAGAAGGTGATATCAGGTTTTTTAGAAAGAACCAATTGGCAAATTTCGTTAAACGTCCTGTAAATGGTGAGTTTAAATCCATTTCAATTTATTTAGATGAAGCTACTTTACGAAATTTCAGTACGGAAAATGATTTAAGTGCAAGTACACTTTATAAAAATGAAAACGTACTACTGCTTAAACCTAATAGTTATTTAATCAAATATCTTGACTCCCTTTCTCCGTATATAGATGGTACAGGAGTAAATAATGAGAAATTATCTTTATTAAAGGTAAAAGAAGCAATTATGATACTGCTCGAAACAAATCCTCTATTGAAAGACTTATTGTTTGATTTTAACGAGCCTGGTAAAATTGATTTGGAAGCCTTTATGAACGAACATTACCGACACAATCAGGAGCTAAGTCGTTTTGCTTTTCTTACAGGCAGAAGCCTTTCTACATTTAAAAGAGATTTTGAGCAAATTTTCAAAACCACACCCAACAAATGGTTATTGCAAAGACGCTTAGAGAGTGCTTATTACCTAATAAAAAATAAAGGCATGAAACCATCCGAAATATATCTCGATTTGGGCTTTACAGATTTATCACATTTTTCTTTTGCTTTCAAGAAATCTTATAAAATATCGCCTTCAAAATTAGTAGATACTAAAAATAATAAAAAACTAAAATGAAAAACCAAGAAGAATATCACAAAAAAAGATTAGACCGTTTAAGCATATTTGTTGATGCAGTATTAGCAATTATTATGACATTACTTGTGTTGGATTTACGTGTCCCTATATTGACAGAGATAAACTCAACCGAAGAAATGATGAAAAAACTATCTGATATATTACCTCACTTTTACGCTTTCCTTTTATGTTTTCTTGCAGTTACTCAATTTTGGCTTGGCAGTAATGTGTTTTTTAGTTTGATGGTTAAATATGACAATACAATGGCTTTGCTAATAGTGTTAAGATTATTGACTTATTGCCTCCTGCCTTTTTCTGCTGCTATTATTGGTCAATATCCTAACAACCCGGGTTCATTCGTAATATTTGGTGGGCTTTACTTCTGCGGAACTATTTTATCTTCTATCTCGTTGAAATATTATTGGAGAAAAGAAATATTTTCAACCGATGTTAATTTAAAATTGGTTAAAGAAAAAATAATGAAATGGTGGTGGGTAAGCCCTTTTATTGTTATACTAATGATTAGCTCTGCATTCATCAACACTAAATTATCACTTGTGTTATTTATTTCCATGCTTTTGCTCTGGTTGTATATGACCAAACAAATGAAATTGGCAGAAGAAGGAAACTAATGCCAAACCTAACACAATACTAATATAAAGTGGAAAGTTAAATCAAAACACGGAAAAATCATTCAGGTTGCTTGCAAGAAATGTACTATTCAAATAATTACCTGTACTTTTGTGCAAATTACATTTCATAAAAATGATTTTTGAATTTACAGTTTTACCGGGTTTTAATTTTGTAACCAGTTTTGCTGAAAAATTTAAAATCCCTGTATTTAAAGATAAACTCATCATCCCCACAAAATTAGGGGAGGGTTATATAAAAAAAATAGATGTAGATGCAGACTTAAAACTACTTACCCATCATTACACCTTAAAGCAGGATTTTCATTTAAAACGCTTGGCACCGCCAGAAGGAAGTAATTTCATCTCTATTGTTTTTAACAGCACCGAAATTCCTACCAATTGTAAAGGCAATAAGCAAAGTATATGTACCTCGTTTAAAAAAAATGGATCTGCCATTCATATATCATCCAGTTCGTTAGGAACAGAAACCTTTTTTCCGGCCAATAGCGAAATATATTTTACGGTACTTGGTATTGAGCCTCGGTTTTTGGCCTCGCTTCTTAACGTTAAAAAAACAAATAAAATAGTAGAAACTATATTAAACGGAAAAACCGATTTCTTTTTTCACGAGCAAATGTCGCCCGATTTTAAACATATTTTAAAACAGCTGGACGAAATAAACCAGCAGGATAAACTAAGCCATTTATATTATAAGATAAAAATACAGGAGCTGCTTTATTTATTGTTTGGTAAATTATTAAATAGAGAAAACGAAACGCACAGTTCTATTAATAAAGCTGATGTTGACAAAATTTATAATATAAGAACAGCCATTATTTCTGAATTGAGTTCGCCACCTAGTTTACATGAACTTGCAAAAACAGCAGGTATGAGCGAAACAAAAATGAAACAATTGTTTAAACAAACCTTTGGGGACTCTATTTATAACTACTACCAAAGAGCGAGAATGGATCAGGCTTCGTTTTTGCTAAAGCAAGCAGCTTACTCAGTAACCGAAGTGGGCTACCAGCTTGGTTTTTCTAATCTCAGTCATTTCAGCCGCTTGTTTCAAAAGCATCATGGCTTAACTCCTAAAAAATTTACTTCTGTCGGATAAGACTATTTTATAGTCTTTTTATGCTATTTTATCTGTTTACGTCAATATACCTTTGCCGTATAAATTTTAAAAACACGTAACATGAAAAAAATATTAAGCCCTTATACAAAAGGAAATTTCAGTTTAAAGAATCACTTAGTAATGGCTCCTATGACAAGAGCAAGAGCAACCGGCAATTTACCTAACGATTTAATTGCCGAATATTATGAGCAACGCAGCGGTGCAGGCTTAATAGTTACCGAAGGCGTATCACCAACACCCGAAGGTTTGGGTTACACTAACATACCGGGTATATTTAGCGAAGCACAAATAACAGCCTGGAAAAAGACGACAGATGCAGTACATAAACACAATAGCAAAATATTTATACAGTTTATGCACACAGGGCGTATTGGGCATAACAATAATTTACCTGCAGGTTATAAAATAATTGGCCCATCTGCTATTAAAGCGGCGGGAGAAACATATACGTATACAGAAGGCATGCAAGGTTTTTCAGAGCCTGTAGCCTTAACAACCGATGGCGTTGAAAAATTAATTGAAGGATTTGTAACTGCTGCAAAAAATGCGGTAGCAGCTGACTTTGATGGAATTGAATTACACGGAGCCCACGGTTATTTGTTAGAACAGTTTTTAAACCCTAACGTAAATAACCGCACCGATGAATTTGGCGGAAACATTGCAAACCGTTGTAAAGTAATTATTGAAATAGTTGCAAAAAGTGCTTTAGCTATTGGGAAAGAAAAAGTAGGCATCAGGCTTTCTCCATCGTCAATCTTTAACGATGTACAGGCATATAATGAAGAAGAAGTACATGAAACTTATTCGTATTTGGCAACCGAATTAAATAAACTAGGCATTGCTTACATACATATCAGTGCAAACGATGTAGCACCAAAAAAAACATATGAGGCTATTCGCAAAAATTTTATAAACACATTAATTTTCTGTAACGGCTTAACCCCCGAAACAGCTGAACTTACTTTAGAAAAAGGAGTTTATGACCTAGTAGGTTTTGGTAAAGCCTATTTAGCGAACCCCGATTTAGAAAAACGCATAGAAAAAGGGGCGCCTTTAAACCAACCTGATTTTAAAACTTTATATGCTGGGGCTGGCAAAGAAGGATTTACTGATTACCCAACCTTAGAAGAACAATTGAAAAACGCTTAAAAAATTCAAAGAATATGAAAGCAGTAGAATATGTAGCATTCGGTAAATCAAACGTGTTAGAATTGAAACAAGTAGATAGACCAGGCATTAAAGAAGATGAAGTGCTGATAAAGATAAAAGCAACAACTGTAAACCCTTTGGATATGAAAATACGCGAAGGCTATATGCAAAAAATGATACCGGTGCAGTTACCTTTTATTCCCGGGTCGGATGCAGCAGGTGTAATAGAAGCAATTGGCAGTAAAGTAACGCGCTTAAAAGTAGGCGACGAAGTTTTTACAACTTCATTTGGTGGCTCATATGCAGAATATATTGCGGTTAAAGAAGAGCAAGTAGCTTTAAAACCAAGCAATGTTTCTTTTAATGAAGCAGCTTCTTTAGCGGTTCCATTTGCAACAGCTTACAATGTTTTAGTAGAAATTGGCGCTTTAAAAGCCGGACAAAAAATATTAATTCATGGTGCAGCAGGCGCAGTTGGCGGTGTTATAGTGCAAATGGCAAAAGCCATAGGTGCTTATGTAATTGGCACGGCATCGGGCATAGGTGTTGCCATGGCAAAAAATTTGGGTGCTGACGAAATCATTGATTATAAAACACAGGATTTTATTAACCTTGTAAAAGATGTAGATTTTGTTGCCGATTTGGTTGGCGGAGAAACACAAATCAAATCTTTCGAAGTGCTAAAAAAAGGCGGTAAATTATTAAGCATTGTTATGCCACCCTCAGATGAATTGGCTGAAAAATTTGGTGTTACGGCGCAGTTTGTATCCTTGCCACCATCGCACAAAAAATTGGAGTTTGGTGTAAAATTGTTAGAGCAAGGAAAAATAAAAGCCTCTATTGCAAAGACAATTAAATTGGAACAAGCTGCACAAGCGCAAGATTTGGTTTCGGCCGGTGGTTTAAATGGTAAAATAATTTTGGAGATAAACTAAGGAAAAATAACCTGCAATAAAATAGAGTCCTTTGGATTAAATAGAAAGTTAAATCAAAACATAGAAAAGTCATTCAGGTTGCCGGCAAGAAAAGCGCCATTCAGATAATGACTCTTTAAAACAGCATCATTTGTATGACCGGTAAACAGTTTTGCATTTGTACCCAAAGCCATCGTTAAATGCGTGATATATGTTTTACGCAAGTCTTTGAATTCCAGTTTTCGGTCTGTTGCCAGTTTTATAAAATGTGCAAAGCTGCGTGAGAGTAAATCCGTCATGTAGTTTATATCCGATCGATAGGATAGAAGCATTAATAACCATTGCCAGGAAACAGCTTGGTTTTAAAATCAAGTAATTAACTGCTGCTTGCTATGGCGGAAAGGGAGCTTGTTGCTGGCTCCCTTTTCTTTTTTCGCTAAATATTATTTTATCAACGTTACAAAGCCTTTTAAAATTTTAGCTTCTTTGGTGCTTTCGCAATCAGTGTAATATATCGTCCAGTAATAAGTGCCATCGTTGTTATCGGGTTTCCAAATACAATGCGGGTCGTTGCTTTCAAAAATTTTAGTTCCCCACCTATTGTATATATACAATTGCAGGTAGGTAAAACCGTAATTTCCAAAATCAACATAATCATTAATGCCATCGTTATTTGGCGTAACAATGTTTGGCAATACAGGCGTATTATAAAGCATTACGTTTATAGCATCTGAGTTTTTACAGCCTTTGGCATTTGTTACCGTAAGCTCATAATTGCCCGATTTTGTAACCGTAATTTGAGGACTTGTTGCACCGGTACTCCATAAACAAGCTGCATTTGTATTAGCGTAAATGGTATAGTAAGTTTGGCAAAGGCTGGTATCTTTTCCTAAATCGAGCTTAGGAATGCTATCCACAAAAAACGTAAAGCTATCGCTTGCCGTGCAAAAATTGGGCAGTGTATAATTTACCCAATATAAACCCTGGGTAGAAATTGTATGTGTGGCAGCCGTAAAACCATCGCTCCATAAATAAACTAATGTGTTAGGATAGGTTGCATCAATATTTAACGCTACAGGCGTGTTACTGCATATAATAGTATCGTGTAAACCATTAATAACAGGCTCAGGAATTTGACTTACAAAAAATGTATCAATAACCCTGCAATCCTGTGCCGTTATATAGTTTACGGCATAGTTGCCAAAATTATGAATGCTGATGCTTTGCGTGGTATCATTGGTTGACCATTGAAAATGCGAGTTGCCCTGCCCTGCATCTAATGTATAAGCAGGCACGGCACATAAAGTTATGTTTTGAAAACTATTTACAGGTGGTGCAAGGCTCACAAAAAAAGTATCTATATAACTGCATCCTTGCGGACTTATATAATTAACGGCGTAATTTCCGAAACTATTTATGGTAATGCTTTGCGTGGTATCTCCGTTAGACCATTGATAATGTGTGTTACCGGCACCCGCATTAAGTGTATAAGCTGAAACACTACACAAGGGTAAATAATCAGGTGTGTAAGTTGGTGCAATGTTGCCTATATCTATAAAATTAGGCAGACCAAAAGCACCGCTATCTGCTGCTAAAAGATTAACCCCACTTGCCTGAAAATTACAGGCAAGACTATTGGGATTATTAATAACAGAGAGGAAACTTTTCGAGTAAACAGTCAGGTAAATTTTTCCATCGGGGGCCAATTGTATAGCCCCTAGCCCATAAAGTCCTGTGTTGATGGTTGTTTGTGAGGCTACAATAATTCCTGAATCGCCACTGCTTAAATCGTACTGAAAAATAAACCCTTTAAAATCGCTTACGTAAACCTTTGAGTTATCAGGCGAAAAAGCAACACCATACGGTAAATGAGTGCCGTTTACACCAACTACACCCGGATAGGTAACCGAAATTGGCTTACTTACTTTGCCGGTTGAATTATCAAAATCAACCATTTCGAAAACAGAACTATACTCAACCGCATAAGCCAGTTTTTTTCCGTTTGGCGATGGCCTTAAATAACCTCCTACTTCATTGTTAGGTCCTTGTTGAATAACCCCCACATTTGATGTAACAGCTGTAGTATCAATTCCTGAGGAACTAAATAAATAAGAATTAAAAGTGTTACTGTTATATGGATGCGAAATAATCCAGAAATCTTTTCCGTTGCAATGTTTTACAGCAGTAAGTTTTTCGGTAGTTGGTGGTGGTGTCAGCACTTTGTTTTTTGTAGTTATATCACCCAAGCCGCCATTTAAAGTCATATCAACAATAGAATAATGAATGCCCCGAGTGCCCGCATAAAAACCTGCATCGCAGGTTATCAGGTAATAAATAGTAGCACTACCCGGTTGCTGAATTATTAAAGCCGATTGTGTAGAAGTGTCATTACCAATTAGTCCGGTTCCGTTAGGCATCGGGTTATTATTTTTATCCCATACACTATCACCATCAGTATAAAACAATAAAGCCCCAGTGTTGCTATCGCTTATAGAAGCGCAACCTTCTACCGTGTTTATGGCACTGCTTGATGCTATTGGTGTTCCTGAGCTAAAATCTAAAGCATTGTGAAACCCGAATTGCCAATGCCAACTTTCTTTACCTAGCTGGGCTTTTACAAATTGCGTATACAGTAAGATAAAGGCAAAAAGAAAAAAATATTTTTTTAAATGATAGTACAGCATCAAATTATATTTTCTCGAACCGTTTCAAAAATTCATCTTTTTTTCTGTGTGAAATATCAATTTGTAATCCATTAAGAAGTTGCACATAGCTTTCCGATCTGAAGAACTTTTTTACAAAATTCAGATTTATAAGATAAGATTTATGACTTCTAAAAAATACAGTAGGCGGCAGTAACTCCTCATATTCCTTAAGGTTTTTTGAAGAAACAATTTTTTCGCCGCGCGAAGTATATATAGTTGTGTATTTCAAATCTGCTTCGCAATATATTATCTCGTTTACATTAACAAACACAAGGTTTTCGTAATTTGGAATGGCAATTTTATTTATAGTATCAGTTCCGTTATGAATATTTTCCATTAAAATTTCAAGACGTTGTTGGTTTAGTGAAACCTGCTTTAGTTTCTCATATTTTTGAATAGAAGCAAGCAATTCCGTTTTGTCAATTGGCTTTAGTAAATACTCTAAGCAGCTTGACTTGATAGCTCTCACGGCGTATTTGCTGTGTGCTGTAGTAAATATAACCTGGAAATCCGGGTTCGGAAACTTAGCAAATAATTCAAATCCCGTTTCTCCTTTTAATTCCACGTCAAGAAAAATAAGTTCCGGTGATAATCTTTCGATTTTTTCTATTGCTTCAGTAATTGAGTTTGCACTTCCAACAATGCTTATTGACTTTCCGCTTTGCTCCAGTTGCTTTGACAATAAATTAATACAAACAGCCTCGTCATCTATAATTAGTACACGTATCATGCTAATGAATTAAAGGTAAAATAATATTTACAGTGGTTCCTTCTTTCGCTTTATGGATAATTGTCAAAAAATTCGGTAAAGCGTTGGTATTTTCTTTCTCAAATAGTTTCGCTATTCTTTTGCGCGTAATATCAATCCCTTTAGATTCGTGGGTTTGTAATTTATCGGGGTTGTAACCGGTACCATTGTCTTTTATTGTAATTTTTAAAAAAGGTTCATCTAAATAAAAAGATATAGTAAGTAACCCATTTTCTTTATTATTTAATCCGGCATGTTTTATACAGTTCTCTATAAAAGGTTGCAGTAGCATCGGAGGAATTAATACATCAGTACAGTTTATCCCTTCATGCAGGTTAATTTTATACTCAAATTTATTAGAGAAATTCTTTAATTCAAAATCCAAGTACAACTTTATATATCGTATTTCCTGCTCTAACGAAATATATTCTTCGTCGCTGTTGTCAAGTGTAGCACGCATCAACTTCGAGAAATCATCTAATTGCGAAGAAGCAACTTCATTATCTGTTATAAGCGATTTTACAGAAGTGATTGCATTAAATATAAAATGCGGATTCATCTGACTTTGATAGCGGGCAATCTGAGCAGCTTGTTCATTTAAGCTTTCGGTTTTTTCTGTTATTTCTTTTTGTTGCTTTTTCAAAAGCAAGTTTGTTTTTCTCATTTTAAGAATTGAAAAAATTAGTACAACAACAAACGCAGCCGAAAACAATGCGGTAAAAAAATAAAATTTCCTTTGCTTTTCTTTAATATCATTCTCTACGTTCAAAAGTTTTATTTCAGCATCTTTTTTGTCCGATTCGTATTTTCCTTGAAGTTCTCTGAGGCTCTTTTTATTTTGCTCATTAATTAAAGAATCATTGTAAAGAGTAAATGTATCTGTGTACAAAACACTGTTTTTATAATCTCCCATATCAAAATAACATTTCGCCATCCATTTCAATATAAATGCCGCTTCTGATTTATAACCTGTTTTTTTAGATAGTTCAAATGCTTTTTTGTAATTGTAAATACCTTCTTTATAATTTCCTGTGTTGTATAGCAACGAAGCTTTATTTATGGTGGCTTCTGTAATTCCTGTTACGTAATTTATTTTAGTAGCAACTGCAAGGCTTTTGTCATAATAAAAAAGTGCTGAATCAGTTTTATTCATTTTTTCATAAACACCACCAATGTTCGTTAACACAGTTGCTACATTTAAGTACGCCATAGTTTGCACGTATGCATTAAGTGCGGCTTTATAAAAAACAAGTGCGGTGTCAAAACTTTCCAGTGAAAAATATATGTTAGCTACATTGCATTTTGTCATACCAATTAATTTTACCTCCCTTGATTTACCTGTATAGCTAAGTGCTTTAAAATAATTTGTTTTTGCCTCACCGATCATGTTCTGCACCCAATAAAGATTTCCAATTGAATTATAAGATAAAATTATGCCGTGAATATCTTTTTTTGCTTCAAATATTTTTATTGCGCTCAAAGCACTCGATGCCGCTTCTTTATAGTTGCCTAAAAAAACAAGAATATTTACTAAGCTGTTGTAGCAATAAGCAGCGCCAACGTCATCTTTGTTTTTAGTATATAAATCTATAGCCGTTATAAGCACTTTTTTAGCTGAATCATTCATGCCCAAAGAAGAGTACGCGTATGAAATGGCATAATAACTTTTCGCTAATAGTTTCTCATTATTATTTTTCAGCGATAATGTGATGGCTTGTTTACCAATTACCAAAGCAGAATCCGGATTTGTAGAAGCATATCTGTCACACGATTTTATAAGAGAAGAAATAAATGAAGTATCTGCTTTATTATTTGTTCCGGTAGAATTTTGCGAATAAAAAACAGAGGTATTTGCAATCAAAAAAATACAAGATAGAAGTTTCTTCATTGGATAAAATTAATTAAAAGAAATCCCCGAAACAAAATAAATACGTTAATAGCAGTCATATCATACGATAATACTCCTATTCTATACGGATGTGTACTCATTTAAACCGTGTAGTGCTAAGTAATAACTTTGATTGATAACTCATCAAAAAACACTAAAAATAATTAGTGAAGTGAAAGAATAATTTGGAAAAATAAAACTAAACAACAGATTAAAATAAAGAAATCAAAAATGAAAAAAATTCTATTCTTACTTTTTCTTACAGGAATTAAACAAATAAATGCTCAGGTATGTTTCAACCCCGCAGTTGATAATCCAACGGGAAGCTACCCTTTCTCTGTAATAAGTGCCGATTTTAATGGGGATGGAATACCCGATTTAGCAACGACTAACTATGCTGTCTCAAAGAATATATCCATATTATTGGGCACAGGCACAGGCACTTTTGGAACAGCCACTAATTTTACAGTTTCCTCCGGTCAGCCGGCAGGTCTCATACACACCGATTTTAATAGCGATGGGAAAGTTGATTTAGCTGTAATAGACAATACTAACTCCAGCGTAATTTCCTTGTTAGGTACAGGCACAGGAAGTTTTACTATTGTGGGTAGTTTTTCTGTTACAACAAACGGTTACCCGGATTATTTAACCTGTGGCGATTTTAATAATGATGGTAAAGCCGATTTGGCGACAGCTGATTACAATACTGATAATATATCGGTACTATTGGGCACGGGCACAGGTAGTTTTGGCACTGCAAGCAGCTATACATTTGCAACCGGAACCGGTCCCACTCGGATAATATGTGGTGATTTTAATGGTGATGGAAATACTGATTTAATTTCTTCAAACTATACAAGTAACCTTTCATTATTAATTGGTACGGGGACGGGTAGCTTTGTGGCACCGGTAAATTTTGGAACTATTTCCGGCTACGCCATAGTAAGCGGAGATTTTAATCAGGATGGTAAGCTTGATTTGGCATTGCCTTATGGCGCAAATGTATCAATACTAATAGGTATAGGAAACGGAAGTTTTGGTGCAGCTACTAACTTTCCGGTTGCAGGAGCGAACGGCATTAACGAAATGATAAAAGGAGATTTTAACGGCGATGGAAAAGTTGATTTAGCAATGGCTAATGAAAATTCAAATAATGCATCGGTGATTTTAGGAACGGGTACAGGTAGTTTTGGTGCCTCCACTAACTTTACCGTAGGTTCTCAATCGGGTAACGAAGCATACTCAATTACAAGCAGTGATTTTAATCAGGATGGCAAGCCCGATTTAGCTGTATCAAATTATGATACACAAGGTAGTGTATCTGTTTTACTAAATAATTTACCCGAACCCGTAGTAAATGGTAATACTTTTATTTGTGTTGGCAACAGCACTACTTTAACTGCAAGCGGTGCCGATACCTATACTTGGAGTGCCAATGCAGGTGGAGGTACCACAGCATCTGTTACTTTATCGCCTACGGTTACTACCACCTATTCTGTATCCGGTAATGATGCAGGTTGCAGCATAACAGGTACACATACTGTTTCTGTCATCGTAAATCCAAAACCAACTGTTACGGCTAATCCAATAGCTACCGTTGTTTGTGCAGGCACAAACGTAACGCTTTCAGGTGGAGGAGCTGCAAACTATGTGTGGAGCGGCGGTGTAATAAATGGAATAGCTTTTGTACCAAGTACTACCGCAACTTATACTGTACTCGGTACAGATGCAAATACCTGTACAAATACAGCAGTTGCAAGTGTTACCGTAAACCCATTGCCCAATGTGCAGATAAACGGCATGAGTAATGGCAACCCTGATATTTGTATAGGGAGTTCGATTTTATTAAATGCAAGCGGGGCAAATACTTATACATGGAACACTAGTCAAACAACTATAACAGCTTCTCATATTACAGTTACAGTTGACCCCACATCTTATGTTTTTAACCTTACAGGAATTGATGTAAACGGGTGTACAAATTCAACTACAATAACCTTTAATATAAATGCTTTGCCAACTATAACAGTAAATAATGCTACAATATGTGCAGGCACAACAGCAACTTTAACGGCAAATGGAGCAACTACTTATACATGGAGTACAAACGCAACGGGAGCTACTATTACTCCTTCGCCTACTATTACTACAACTTATACGGTTACAGGCACAGATGTTAATTCTTGTACAAATACAGCTATAGGAATAGTTACAGAACCTGCAAACCCCGCTCCGGTAATTTGTATGGTTTCAACCGATAGCACAACAAATTATAATTACAATATTGTGTATTGGGATAAAGCAAGTTATGCTAATGCAGATAGTTTTATTGTTTACCGAAAAGATAACTCTTCCGGTATTTATTTACGCATTGGCGCAGTAAGTAATGATTCCTTAAGTGAATTTGTTGATACAGCTTTTAGCATTGGTGGCCCCAATGGAGGCAATCCGCAATATAACAGTTGGAGATATAAATTAGCAATTAAAGATACCTGTGGTACAACTAGTTCACTAAGCCCCTTCCATCAGTCTGTATTTGTTACGCAAAGTGGTTCTACTTTTAATTTTTCGTCCTACATCGATAGCGGGCAAGTAAACCTCCCCACGGGTTATGCATTATATAGAGATAATAATAATACAGGCAATTGGCAGCTATTGGCAAATGTGGGCAGCTCTCCGGCTAATGATCCTAACTACAGTCTTTATCCGAATGGTAACTGGCGCATAGATGCTTTGGGCTTTACTTGTAACCCAACTTACAGACTTGCAGGAGGAAATAATAACCCATTTATAGTTCGCCAAAAATCTCATAGCAATACACAAAGACAAGCGCAAACAACAAACATAAATAAATTGGTAGGCAGTAATAATCAGATAGCAATTTATCCAAATCCTGCTGATAACACAGTAAATATTAATTGTGCAGAAATAAACAGCAAAACAATAGTTTCAATATACGATGCCACAGGTCGCATAGTATTGCAGCAAACTTGTACAAATGGCAATCAAAACCAAATAATAGATATACAAAATATCCAAGCAGGTGTTTATTTTATTGAAGTTGTTGGAGTAAGAAAAGTTTTAACGATCGCTAAATAGTATTTTAATTTTTCAACTTTATTTTGCCAAATAAAAACATCAATTTATTTTTAATTACTTCTTTTCTTTTTTTTGCAGAAAAGGTTTTGTTTGCACAAAACATAGATTCATTGGTACAACTTATAAAAATCGGAAAAGAAGATACCAATAAAATAAAAACACTTAATACACTTACATCAGCTTATATCAATAACGGCAGTTATGATGATGCCCTCCATTGTGCTAATCAGGCTAAAGCTCTAGCACAACAGCTAAATTTCAAAAGAGGAGAAGCAATTGCTTTTAATAAAATCGGTCGTATTTATTTTAGCAAAGGAGATTATGCCGAAGCAATTACAAATCAGTTTGAAAATTTAAAATGTGCCGAGCAATTAAAAAACAAATCTTTCACTGCAAATGCTTACGATGAAATTGCAAACATATACGATGGTCAAAGTAAATTTGATGATGCCATTAAATATTACACGCAAAGTTTAGAACTTAGAAAACAACTCAATGATAAATCAGGGCTTGCTCAGAGTTATAACAACATTGGCACTATGTACGATTTTTCAGGAAAGTATAATCAGGCACTCATCTTTTACAATCAAAGCCTTAAACTAAATTTGGAAATAAAAAATAATGAAGATATAGCAAAGAATTATGCCAACATCGGAATTGTACATCAGGAATTAGGAGAGTATGACAAAGTTTTTGAGTACATGCAAAAAAGCATAAGCATTAACAAACAATATGGATATACTGAAGGCGAATGCGCTGGGTATTTAAATTTGGGAGATTTATATTACCTGCAAAAAAAATACAAAGCAGCTAACGAATATTATGATAAAGCACTTAAAACAGCTAAAGAGTTAGGACATAAAGAATACTTAAAGGTTGGATATTTCAGCTTGGCAAATCTTGATAGTGCCTTAGGAGATTATAAATCTGTTTATCATAATTATAAGAATTTTGTTATATACAGAGATAGTTTAAATAATGAAGAAAACGCGAAAAAAGTATTAGAAGAACAGTATAAATATGATTTAGAAAAGAAAGAAGCTATTGCAGCAGAAGAGAGTAGAAGGCAGCGTTTGGTATTATGGCTGATAGGTATAGCTGGAGTTGGAGTAACTATTGTAGCGTTATTAATTTATCGAAGCTTACAGCAAAACAAAAAAGCAAAAAAAATTATAGAAATAAAAAGTAAAGAAACCGAAGAACAAAAGCATTTAGTAGAACATAAACAAAAAGAAATTATTGACAGCATTACTTATGCTAAGCGTTTGCAACAGGCTATCTTGCCTTCGGTTGATGAAATAAACAAATATGTGCCTGATAATTTTCTTTATTACAAGCCTAAAGACATTGTTGCCGGAGATTTCTACTGGATGGAACATTTAGATAACACCACCTATATTGCTGCTGCTGACAGCACTGGGCATGGGGTGCCGGGAGCTATGGTTAGTGTAGTTTGCAGCAATGCTTTAAACAGAGCTGTCAATGAATTTGGTCTGCGAGATACAGGTAAAATACTTGATAAGACACGCGAACTTGTTTTAGAAACTTTTGAAAAAAGCGGAGAAGAGATAAAAGATGGGATGGATATATCTTTGTGTAGAATTAATGCGGTGACAAATGAAGTGCAATGGAGTGGCGCTAATAACCAATTATGGTATATTAAAAAGGGAGGAGCGGAAATGATAGAAATAAAAGCCAATAAACAGCCGATAGGGAAAACAGATAACCCACAACCATTTACTTCGCATACTTTAGAGTTACAAAAAGGAGATACTATTTATTTGATGACGGATGGTTATCCAGACCAGTTTGGAGGAGAAAAAGGCAAGAAGTTTAAATATAAACAACTTGAACAAAACTTGGTCGCCAACTGCAATAATGAATTAAAAGAACAGAAAAACATCCTATCAGCATTGTTTGATGCATGGAAAGGTGATTTAGAACAGGTAGACGATGTAACCATAATTGGGGTTAGATTATAACCTATAATAAAAATTATCTCTAAATTTTTTATTTGTATGAACAAAAGTAGTCCCGTTCTACTTCTTACTGGATACCGGAGTTCGTTGCTGGCTCCCTTTTCTTTTTTACTTACTTTATTTTCAATTTTGGTTTTGGTGGTTCCTCCAAAACCAGCGCAGGGCCTAAAAGAGACCCTTTTTAAAGAGTGAGATTCTTTTTTTAGATACTTTTTTATATGAAAATATGCGGCGAAGCATTCACAATGATTTTTGAAAGCATACTAATAAGTGCAGTCGTTGAATAAGGTTTTATAAAATAATCTGTAGCACCAAGACTAAGTGTTTCTTCCCGGTCTTTCTCTCGTAAGGAAGTGCTGTAAATATAAATAGGAACTTTTTTTAGCCGTTCCATTTTTCGCATTTTAATTAAGCACTCTTTTCCATCAACCCGTGGCATGTTCAGGTCTAAAAAAATAAAATCAGGAGTAAACTCTTCATTTTTTAGCATTTTTAATGCTTCTTCGCCATCTTTTGCCGTTACATACACAATTTTATAACGAATGCAGCCTAAAGCCATCGTAAAGATTAACCTGTCGTCTGCATCATCATCAACAAGAAAAACCAACACCTCTTTTTGCATTTTAATATCTTAGATTAAAATTGTTTCGGCAAAAATCTATACAAAAACTGTATTTTATTTGAATTTTTAAGTTAAAAAAACAAGCCCCATTTTAACGAAGCGCTATTTTGTTTTTTTAATTCAGGGACAGCTTTTGACTTCCCTTCTAAAATGCTGTTTATTTTTTGCTTATAACGAATAAGGGCAGACTTGTCTTGGCGTTTTTTAGAAAATTTAGTTGCACAAACAGAACATAACGTCAAACATATTGCATTTTCCATACTTACGTACAGAACATTATCATAATCTATTTCTCTCCAGTGATGCTCTCCTAAACAATCCGAGCAAATATCAAATGTTTTCATAATAATACTTTGGTTGTTTTATACAACGTATAACCAAGATAGGAATTTAATTTGAATTTTTCAAAGTTCATTTTTGTTTTAAATTGTTAATCCTAAATTTTATCAAGGATTTTATCCCTTGTTTGTACTTACTTTTTCGACCATTTATACCTGCTCGTTTGGCAACCCTCCATATTAAAACTTTTGAAACATCAAGTTCGGCAGATATGTCTTTATAAAGCACTCCTTTTTTTATTGCCGTAATAATAAGCTTATCTCTTTCAGAGTTTTCTTTTGGCGCTCGATTCCCTTTTATGCCTGCTCGGTTTGTAATAATCCATAGGGTGGCTCTTGAAATACCAAATTGGATACATACATCTTTGCTATATGTGCCTTTCTTAAGTTCCTTAATAACTCGTTCGTTGCGTAACTGAATTTCTTTTAAACTTAACCTTCCTTTGAATCCTGCTTCTCGACCAATATGCCAAATAGTACCTTGAGATAAACTAAAACGTTTGGCTATTTTTTCTTGGGACACTCCTTGTTTCAGGGCATCAACAATTTGACTGTTTCGTTCCGTATTTTCTTTTTGATTGAGCCTTCTTTTTATCTTAGCTTCTCTGCTAATTTCCCACACTGTTTGTCGGGTTATGCCAAAACGTTCAGCTATTTCCTTATGAAATACACCGCGTTTAAGTTCTTTAATAATTTGCTTGTTTCGTTTAAGTTTTTTCTCTGCTAGGGTTAATCTCATCCTTCTACTTCATCGTTAATACAACAATGACGCGAAATTAAGCAAAAAGCGAACTTTAAATGCGTAATTAAAAAATATTACCTTTACTTATAATACTTTATTATGCAAAGAGTATATGTTATTATTTTAATCATTTTTGTTTTTTCGCATGTAAGTAACGCTCAAATAAAATGGGCTGTTAAAAAACCATTTGAGCAAAAGGATTTTGTCGAAAATGTTGGTCAATTCAATTTGGATAAGAACTTTCCAAATCAAAAAATATTGTACTCTATTAGAACACAGGGTATTTACTACTTTCTTACAGACAAAGGCATTATTTTTTCAAAATATATCGTTACGCATTCTGAAAATGAAACTTCAAAGGAGAACGAAGAAGAAGGGTTTGAATTAGAGAATAAATTTACCTTCTTGGAATGGAGCAACATTAATCCATCTGTGAACACAGTAAAACAAAGGGAAGTCGCAAATTACTATACATACTATACCTCAGAGAAAGGTAGTATAAAAGCAAGTGCTTATAAGGAAATTATTTACCAAGATATTTATAAGAATATTGATTTGAAATTTGAAACCTTAGCGGATTCAGGAGGTTTAAAATATTCATTCATTCTACATCAAGGAGCTAATGCTTCGGATATAAAAATGAAGTTTTCAAAATCAAGCGTCATTTCCTTACTTCCTGCGGGAAATTTGGAAATTAAGAGTGAGATTGGTTCTTTAATTGATTACCACCCTGCCGCATTTATAAGAAATGAGAATAGTACTATTTTAAAATGTAGTTATATAAGTAATAATAATACTGTGGCTTTTAATTTGGGCGAATACCCAAAAGACAAAGAAGTTATTATTGACCCATGGATAGCTGACCCAAATTATATCTCACTCGACAAAGCATTCGATGTTGATTATGACACATCAGGTAACGTGTTCATTTATGGAGATAATCCACCTTATCTTCTTAAAAAATATGACAAAAACGGCAATTTACTTTGGACTTATACATTGAGCTTACTTGGATTTCAATTTGGAGATTTTACAGTAGTAAAAAATGCAAATTTAATTTATGTTGCTCTTGGTCATGCAAACTATGGTGCAGGTATAGTCAAATTGAATGAAAGTGGTGTGCAACAGGCTCAAATAGTTTCAAATCAATTTAGTGAAATTTGGCGAATTAATTATAGCTCTTGCATTAATAAAATAATAGTTGGCACGCCAAATCAATATGGTTATAGTAATATACAATTGGTAGATACCTCTTTAACTACTATAAACATGGGAAATCAAGTTACAACTATTTATAATACTTCTGATATTCATTGCTTAGCATTAGATAGTATTGGTAACTGTTATGTTATAGATGATAATGGAGTAAATAAAAATGGCATCTATAATAGCCAATTAATAAAATTACCATTACCAAATCTTTATCCAATCTCTTATTGTGTACCTTCTGAATATAATTGGAAGGAACTTTATACAAATTTCTACTATTACTGTTTAGTGTCAAACGAAAGTGTACTGAATTAGCATAAACCATATTGGACATTTTCTTAAATTTAATTTATTAAATCAAAGAAAATGGAAACACAAAATCAGGAACATGGGAATAACAAAAAGAAAGCCCATAGCGTAATAAACGACATCAAGCGTAAGAATTATCGTATTTATAGTGCAGAAGAAAAGATACGCATTGTATTAGAAGGACTGCGTGGAGAAGAAAGCGTTGCTAATCTATGCCGTAAGTATGGCATTAATGATAGCATCTACTATAAGTGGAGTAAAGACTTTCTGGAAGCAGGCAAGAAACGATTAAGTGGAGATACCGAAAGAAATGCTAATGCCAGCGAGGTGCAAGACCTAAAGAAAGAAAACGATAATTTAAAGAAAGCTCTGGCTGATTTATATCTGCATAACAACTTGCTTAAAAAAAGTTTAACAGGCTTGGATTAAGCCCTAAAATGGAAAAGTATATGCGTTTAAATCAAAGCGAGAAATATGAAATTATCAGTTTGGTTGAGAAATCTGAACTGGGCGTTAAAGCAACGCTAAAGGAGTTTGGCATACATAGCAGCACGTTTTACCAATGGTACAATGCTTATCTTGAAAAGGGATATGACGGGTTAGCTAATAAACCATGTATACGTAAACAATACTGGAATCAGATACCTGAGGAAGAAAAGCAACTCATTCTTGAAACAGCATTAGATTATCCTGAACGTTCATCAAGAGAAGTAGCCTGTTTGTTTACAGATATATACAAACGTTATGTATCTGAAAGTTCTGTGTATCGTATCTTAAAACAACAAGGGCTTATCACAACACCAGCATTTATGCTCATGAAAGCATCAGATGAGTACAAAGACAAAACACATCGAGTAAATGAAATGTGGCAAACCGATTTTACTTACTTTAAGATACCTGGTTGGGGTTGGTACTACTTAAGCACCGTACTTGATGATTACTCAAGGTTTATCGTTCACTGGAGGCTTTATAAATCCATGAAAGCAGAAGATGTTATGGATACTATAGATGAAGCTATGCTAAAGTCAAGCCTCAAGCCTAATGAAAAGCCAAAGCTCTTGAGTGATAATGGCTCCTGTTACATAGCAAATGACTTTAAAGCCTATGCAAAGTTAAGAGAAATAAAACACATCAGAGGAAGTGTAAGACATCCGCAAACACAAGGTAAGATAGAACGCTATCATCGCAGCATGAAGAATGTTATTAAGCTGGATGTGTATTGCAGTCCGATGGAACTCGAACGTGCGTTAAAGAATTTTGTTCACTATTACAATTACGAGCGTTATCACGAATCATTAAACAATGTAACACCTGCCGATATGTATTATGGTCAGGCAGTTAAAAAAATAGAAAGGAGGAAAAAAATCAAACAAAAAACTTTAAGAGAAAGAAGACAGAATTATGTTCAAAGCAGGATAGTAAATAATTTTATGACTATACCGCAAAACGAAAATGTGAATCAAAAAAATAACTAATTTTAAAATCAGAAAGTGTCCAAATATTTTTAACTATAAAAGTTCGCATTGGTTTGAAGACGTACAATCAACTCAAATTATTATCGGAACCTTATAATTTAAAGATATACAATAGATGGGGTGAATTGCTTTTTGAAACTAATGATATTACAAATGGATGGAATGGTAAAAATAAGGAAGGTAATTCTGTTCCCGCAGGTGTTTATTTTTGGATAGCAAGTTTTGGCGCTACAGCTAGTAATGTAAAGTGTGATGGTACATCAAATGGAACGCAATCAAAATTGACTAAAGGGTTTTTGCAATTAGAAAGGTAGTTTTCAACTAAAAATTATTCCTTTACAAACTTATTTGTAAAAATACTATTGCCCGATACAAACGTTACAAAATATACTCCGTTACTTAAATTGCCTACATCTATTTGTAAATGCTTATTTATTTTTTCGTTTTTAATTTCGTTCCCCAACAAATCCGTTATTTTTATTTCCCCTTGTTCTTCGTTGGTTTCAATATTTAAAATTTCATTTGCAGGGTTGGGGTAAATATTTACTTGCACTTTGTTTTTATAATTTTCTATACCTGCCAAGCCATAATCAATAACTGAAACACTATCTACGTAATAATAAGCAACATTTGGCCCTCCAATATTGCCAAGAAATAATGTATCACTTAAGCTATCTTTTCTGAAATTACCAATAGTAATAAATTGCTCACTTCCAGTTGCATATAATGTATCGGCAATAAGCATCCAGTTTGTTTTATCAGTTAATTTATTGGATGAAGCATTTTGAATTTGAGGAGTGTAGTTTAAAGTTACCGAATTTGTGCTTGTAATTGGTGAAGCTGAAAAGCAAGCTCCGATTGTACTTATAGCATATTGCGCCCCGTCTGATAAACTAACGTAGAAAGATACATAATACTTATGGTTGGGATTCAAAACCGCAATCAGATTTGTTTGTATATATTCTCGCACATCTGGATAAAGTTTATTAAAAGCGTAAATGCCTGCATAAGCTACTCCTGATTTAGCCACTTGATTTCCCCATGCATTATTTGGAACATGCACAACATTTGAATTTGCAGTACTACAGGCATTATAATAATCTGGAGTACCTTGTGTGGGATTATTCCAAAATTTGGCATAAATTAATTGACCTATAGTAGTCGGACAGTGTACAGTATCTTCAAAGCTGGGGTTGGTTACTAAGTTTTGAGTATATGAATAAGATGTAATGAAAACCAAACAACAAGTAGTAAATAAATATTTGTTTATCTTTTTCATATTATAAAGATATGAAAAATCCTGCACTTTTACGGCGCAGGATTTTTGACGTTTACTTGCCTTAATTATTTATAATTACTTTTTGCATTTGGCTTATATCTGCTGCATTGGTAACACGTATAAAATAAACCCCGCTTACAAAAGGTAGGTTTAATTCAACTATACCGCTGCCTATATTATTTTGTTGTTTATAAACCAGTTTGCCTGTTATATCAGTAATTTCAATGCTCGTAGTTTTTTCGTTAGCATCAAAACCACTTATATAAACTTTACCATTAGTTGGGTTGGGGTAAATCATAATAGCCGATTTGTTTGCCGGTAAAACCGTTTGTACATTAGTTGTACGGTTATTATTTGTGTTTTCAGGTGCTGGGCAATTATCCTCGTAATGCATAAAGCTGTTATATAAACTATTATGAAAAGCCCTTGCCTGAAACACTACCGTACCATTTAACATAGGGCATGATGATGCCAGTGTTTCTAAATCGGTAGTATCGCTTGAAGCAAGTGTATCAGTAAGCCCATTTATGTAAATTTGGTAGAAACGCTTATAATTTTGCTCTATGTTGCAGGCAGGGTTATAAGCGTTTAATAAAGAGTTTACGTAGGTATAATTTTGTGTGTTTAACGAATCGTCTATCGTACAAAACAATGCCCAGCAACTATTACTGTTGTTATTATAAAAATTAGCAAGTATGGCAGAGCTATCCAACAGGGTAGTATCCTGCTTAATCATACGGAACACATTGTTTTTATTTATAAATGTATTTTCTGCTACGTAGGTTGGGTAAGGCAAACTATCCTGTACAATTTGTTCAAGCATATTTAACTGACTGTTAGTGCTTGCTACTGAATTGTGCTGTGTTGTTCTTGCCGTTGCATTACCCATAGTAGGGTTTACTACCCTCATAGGTGGGGGTGAACAATTATATGAAGATGCATTACTAGTGGTAATTAATGTCCCAAAAAAACTTGAATAAGGAGTACCGACAGGTGAAGCATTAATCAATGGGTTATATGGCGCATTAGTTTGTACATATAAAACAGAAGCGCTAGGCAAACTATTAGCATCTGTATATGTATCAGAAAAGCCACTATTATTCCATTGGTTATCACTTGCTCCGCTACCATTGCCTTGTGGGCCAATTACGCCATTACTGGTTAAAGCATAACCTTCGCCACAAGTGTTCATTGCATTTATTTCCCAAAACAGTTTAGTATGTGTACTCGAAAATTCAAAACCTCTGCCTGCATTACTTACATTATTACAAGTTACATAATGGTTGCTGCAAAAATTACTCCATATAGCTTTTTTAGGTTCAAAATCACCCGGAGTAGTAAAGTTATTTGCAAAAAAACCATTAATAGTGTTTTGGTGTATATCATCACCGTAGCCACTACCGCTTCCCCCATATAAAACATTACTATGTTCTATACCGTATTGCGTTGTTACAGTTGCAAAATGGTTAGGCTCGGCTTTCATTTTAATTGTATTGTTTTCATCACGCACTTCCTGATACTGTTGATTACGCATCAAAATACCGCGATACGCATTTGTAATGTTATTGCCTTGCACCAGTATGTGTGTGTTTGAACCTACAATAGGGCTAACTGAAGTTGGCGGTGTAATTACATTATCAACTACAATAGCGTTTCCTATATATCGGTTATTATAATTTGTAGTAGAAAACTGGTCTGCAAAAGTGTTAGCAGTAAAAGTCAATGGCCCAACATACTCTCCGTTTCCTCCGTTATAACCAAGGCTTTTATCAATAACAAAATCAATACAATTATTAATGTTTGCAATATTATTATTACTTGCATTGGCTTTTATAAAGCGAACCGTTTTTATAAACATACCATAATCTCCGGCAGGTGGAACTAAAGGTGTACCGGAATTTGAATTTACTACCTGTTGGCTAAACAGTGTGTTAGTATTTATATCAATATCAAAGTAGTTGACATTATTTATCCCTCTTACCATTCCTATAAACTGATTGTTAGAAACATAAATGCCATTATACCAATCAGGATTGTTGTTGATGGCATTTATTCCGTATCCGCCAACAGTAGGTAAGTTAAATGGCCCGCCATTGCCTGCTAAATCAGGGCTTTGAAAAGCAGCATTACTTACTTTAAACGTAGCATTAATAGCATTAATGCCATATGTAAGGTTATCAAACAAAACTAATTGACCACCACCAATCGGGTAAATAAAATTTTGTGGGCTTTGAGATACCTGACGTCCATCGCTTTCCAAATGAACACCTTCAAAAGCAGGTTGACCTGTATACGGATATTTTAAAGTAGATGAAGTAAAATTAGCTACACTATAAAAATCATTTATAGTAGGGCTTACTAATGAACCACCACCTGAATATGAAGTTAAAGTAGATGTACCACCTGATTGACTAATGCCACAACGGCAAGTTACAACTGCATCAACAACCGAAAAACTATTATTATTATAATTAGACAATGTACTACTTTCGTAAAACGCATTACGGATAGCTGTGCGATTGCAATTAAAAATTGCACCATTCACCCTAATGTTTGAAGGGGAATTTATGCTAACCGCATTTGATTGGCCACCGTTATCTATAGCTACAACCGCATCTTCAATCATACTATTTTGGTTTACTACAACTGTCCCTCCTCCTTGTACAATTATTCCCTGCCACATAGTATTAGATACCGCTTTTAAATGCGAATTGGTTATAGTTAAAGTGATATTTGTTGGAACCGTAATGCTAACATTAGCATCCATATTTACTATACTTCCGTTTATAGTAAGGTTACCCGTTAATGTAAGAGGGGTTGTAACTACATAGGTAGTTCCACTTGTAGTTGTTCCACGCAACGGTAAATGAGCCATACCTGCATTACAATTTATAACATGAATATTAGTTGTTGCCGTAACACTTGAACAAACACCATCAGAAACATTTACCGTATAAGTAGTACTTACGGTTGGTGTAACTGTAATAGCAGCACTTGATAAACTTCCGGGATTCCAAGAATAACTAATGGCTGTACTTGAATTGGCATTTAACGTAACTGCATCTCCTGCACAGATAGTATTCGTTGCTGAGCTTGAACAATTTCCTGTTGAAGAAACTGAAATAGAAACCGTTGGAGATGGAACCACAGTTAGGGTAATAGTTGAATAACCCGAACAACCATTTTGAGTACCATGAACATAATAATTCTCTATACCTGCCCCTCCAAAAACTCCGGTAGTAATTACAGCAGCATGGGGGTTTGTCGCAATAATATAATTTGCAGTCCATGAATAATTACTTGCACAACATGCTGTAAGTGTTACGGCTGTACCAACACAAACCGGATTTGAAGAAGGAGTAATAGTAATAGTAGGTGCAGGAGTTATATTTAAAGTAAAAGTTGCCTGACTGCTACAGCCTGCGGCAGAAGTTCCTGTAACAGTATATACCGTAGTTACGCTTGGTGTAACAGTTACAACACTTCCCGTTGTAACACTACCTAATCCCAAATCAGGTGTCCAAGAATAACTTGTTGCTGCGCCAGCTCCGGTTGAATGAGCTGTAAGTGTGGCTGTAGCACCCGCACACATAGTATGAGTTGGTGACGTTATTGATACATTAGGAAATGGCACAATTGTAATATTTTGTGTAGCCTCACCGATACAACCATTAGCATCTGTGCCTTTAACTGTATATGTGGTAGGACTACTTGTAGGAGTAGCTACGACGGGATTCCCCATATTTGTATTTAAGGTAGAAATTGGTGTCCATGTATAATTTGTAGCACTGGCACTATTAGCTGTTAAAGTTGTTGAGCCGCCTGTACAAACAACAGCTGGTGCTGCCGTAACTGTAATAGTTGGTAATGGCAACGGATTAATTGTAATGGTTGCCGAATTAGTACATCCAAATGGCACTGTTCCTCTAACTGTATAAGTAGTTGGTCCACTAGGTGCTGCAACGGCAGTATATGTATGTGTACTATTTTGAGACCAGTAATATGTCGTAGCCGTACCTAGCGCAGTAAAAGTTACTACTTGACCTGCACAAATAACCGTTGGTGACGCTATTACCCCTGTAATAGGTAGTGGTATAACAGTAACCGTAACGGTTTTAGTTGTTAAACATACATTAGGAAAAAGACTATTTCCTGACGTGATTGTGTAAACCGTTGTTGTTGTCGGAGCCGTTGTATAAGTTAACATTCCTGAAGTATTAGGAAAGGCATCTATTTGAGATGGAGAATAAATCGTAAAATCATGAGAGTAATTACCTGAATTAAGATTAAGCGTAGCTACGTTACCCGCACAAATAGTTGTAGAGGCAACAATAAGGTTTGGCGGACTAATTACACGAACTTGTATGCTTTCGGTTTTAGTACATTGGGTTACAGTATTTGTTCCAACCACTTGATACGTAGTTGTAACAGTTGGATTAGCAATAACTGAAGCACCAGTAGTAGCACTTAAATTAGTTGCTGGTGTCCATGAATAAGTAAGATTGGGGTCTGAGGCTGTTAATGTTGTACTAGTTCTATTTATACAAATAGGGTCGTTACTAGATGTAACAGTAAAAACAGGAGCAGGAAGAATTGTAAAAGTAGCCGTTCCTGCACCACTACAAGTTCCAGCTGAGGCTGAAGCTATTGTTACAGAAGCTGTATAAACACCCGCAGGAAGATTAGCATGAGCATAAGAGTGTGAAGCATTAAAATACACTGTTGTATTTGGATTCCAAATATAACTTCCGGGTACATTTCCTCCTCCTGTGGCGTGAAACGAAACTCCTCCTAGATTAGTATTTGGGTCTACACAAGTAAGATTTGGCGTTACTGTAACAGTTAAGTTAGGTCCACCTGAAACGGTCGGCAATACAGTTATCGATAAAGTACTTGTCAAATCACTGCATATTGAACATTGTGCTCCAAGATTTACCGTTAATGTATAGGTATATGTGCCTGCATTTAAAGGAGCGGTTCCTACAGCAGTTTGACCTGTCGCGGTATAACCAAATGGACCTGTCCATGTACATAAATTTGCAGGCGAGCCGGTTTCGCCAAATGTAAATGTAGTAGGTGTACCTGCACAGTATGTTCCGCCATTATGTTCAACAAAAACTGTTGGAGGGATAGGAGTTATAATTACATTATCAAGGTAATCATATGTAAAATCTTCTGGTGGATTGGCTATTGTAAAAGGGGGCTCTGCTAAAGTATTAGTATTGTATCTTGCGCAAACGCCTTGACTGGCAGCATTAACATCAAAATTACCAATGGTTACATATTGTTCTCCAGCACCGGTATATGTATTTGTAAATGTTGTCCAAGTTGAAGTTGCTCCGCAAGTACCATCAACCTGAGGAGTGGCAACAATCTGAGAACCATTTGGAGAAGCTGATACAGCATTTGTACTCACATACATTCCTATATTTCCACAAAAAAAATTACTTTGAGTTGCCCAACTGGCATCAAAAGATAATTTATAATCTTGTCCGGTTATGAGGGGGCAGGCTAATTGTGTTTGTGTGTATTCAAAATTAGGATATTGTGATGAAAACGCCGCATCAATTAATCCAGCATATGAATTACCATATTGCGAGGAGTTTTGATTTCCCATACAATTTGTTGGATATTCTACATAGTTAATCGACCAAGGAATGCCTGTCCAAGCATTACCACTCTCAGCAGTATTACAAGCTGTATAGAAATCACAACTACCTCCTGCATTCCACCAATTTGTTTGAAAACTAAGGTTACTTATATCATGTGTACAACCAGCATGCGTTTCAAAATCTCCATTAGGTACCCAGTTAGCGCATGAAGCTGCACTTGAAGGGGCGGGCGGTATTACTACCGCACGTACTGTATAATAATTTGTACCTGAACTTGTTTGTATCCTAACTGTGTAAGTAGTTGTAGTATCCACCGTAACAAAAGGATTCGAAATTGTATCATTACTCAGCCCTGTTGTAGGACTCCATAAATAACTAATTGCACCGGGTTGGGCCTCAAATCTATTTGTTCCTCCTGCAAATAAAACAATATCTTGCCCGGCACCAACAATAGAAGGAGAACCAATAAGACTTTGACCGCTTTGGATATTCTGTGAGATTTTGCGTATTACATTATTTCCAAAATCAGCAATAAACAAATTATCATTTCCATCAACCCAAACATCAAAATCATAATTTAATTGAGCAGAGGTAGCAGGGCCACCATCTCCACTATATCCTGCTGTTCCATTTCCTGCATAAGTAATTATAACACCTGTTGTATTTACTAAACGAACTACATGATTACCATCATCTGCAATAAATAAATTGCCCATTGCATCAATTGCTACACCACTTGAACCATAAAGAGAAGCTGTTGTAGCCTGTCCTCCATCTCCGCTATAACCACTTGTTCCGTTACCAGCTATCGTGCTTATTACACCAGTTGAATAATTTACCTTACGTATAACAGCATTGCCAAAATCGGCTATATATACATTCCCCGCCATGTCTGCTCCAACTCCATAAGGTTGGTTTAAAAAAGCCGCTGTTGCTTGTCCACCATCTCCCGCGTAGCCTTGGGTTCCTGTACCTGCAATAGTCGAGATAATCCCGGCTGTAGAAATTCTTCTTACTGTATTATTATCAGCGTCTCCGATAATGATATTTCCGAAAACATCTACGGCAACACTTGTTGGCCCTACTAACTGCGCAGACATTGCCGGCCCACCGTCGCCACCATTACCTGCTGAATGAGGTGTTCCTGCTATGGTACTAATTATACCTGCTGAATTTACCATACGAATTACATTATTTACTCTATCCGCAATATAAAGATTACCCGATGCGTCTAAAGCAACTCCTTCCGGTTGGAATAACTGTGCAGCGGTAGCAGGGCCACCGTCACCACTAAATCCGGCACTTGCATTTCCTGCATAGGTGCTTATAATTCCCAAAGGGTTTACTTTACGTACAACATTGTTACTCCAATCGGCTATATATAAATTACCTGCCGCATCTGAAACTACATTTGTAGGATTGTTTAATAATGCTGCCGTAGCTTGCCCTCCATCGCCACTATAACCTGCCACACCTGTTCCCACAACAGTAGTAATAACTTGGGCATTACTATTTAAATAAAAGAAAACAGCAAGAAGTGTAGTTAGTTTTTTCATAAACATTGATTTGTGGTTCGAATTAAATTTTGAATTATTTGTGTGTGTGTTTACACAATGTAAGTCGGTGCTTGGCACTTGCGACTTTGAGGTCGTTTTTGTTTCCATAGTTTTTCTTTTAGGGTGTTTATGGATTAGTATATTAACAATATTAAACAATTAAAATATATCAAACTAGCGAACCCAATAATTTAATCAGTTGGTAACATAAATTCTATAAAAAGATATGTAAGATTTTTTCATTTTTTGTATAATTATTAAATGCAAGAAGTGATAACCGTCATACATCTTAGTTTATTATTATAAAATTAAGCAACATTAAAAGATTATACAGACAACCTTTTTAAACGGTTGAGAATTTTTTCTTAAGCGGTCGGTTTTAACAAAGGAGTGGTTGTTGTTTTTCATGGTATGTTATTTATAAATTCAAAAGTAGGGATCGCTTTAATACGGTATGCGTAATGGACAACAAGAGCAACATGGATTTTTTGACCAGGTTGAACAAAGCTTAACACTGGATTAGTGCCGATAAATTCAATGTTTGAAAGAAAGTATATCCTTTACCTACCTTATCCCGTCGTTTACCTACCAAGAAGTGCCTGTAACCTATTAGTTTTTTTATTTGCTGTGCAATTAAATTAGATTTGTTTCAATGAAAGAACTTACAAAAGACAACTGTAAAGAAGAAACGGGGCAACTTATACCTGTTGTCGATTTTAATAAATGTGAGGCAAAAGGGCCATGCATAGAAGTTTGCCCGTATGATGTGTTTGAAATGAAACCAATAAACGAGAATGATTTTAAATCACTTTCTTTTATCGGAAAAATAAAAACAAGGGTTCATGGAAATAATAAAGCTTATGTAGTAAAACCTGAGTTATGTCATGAATGTGGCTTATGTGTGGTAGCTTGTCCTGAAAAGGCAATAAAACTTAGAAAAACATAAAACAACGCAATTATCTTTTTAATTAGCATATAACCACGAAAGGGTGTTTAAAGACACAAAACTTTCTATTAACTCATCCACGCCATTAATGGTAGGTGTTGATAGTTGCATTGTTTTTATTCGCTGTTCTTATCAATAAGTTGCACCATGTTTTTATTGAATAAAGAAAGTTTAGTATCTAATGCAGCAAAAAAATCTAAGTCAGCATTTTCTACTTCAGTGAGTGCTTTTTGTAAAATAACTTCACCATTAGTAGTCAGTCGAATCGTTTTCGCTCTTGTGTCGGTTTTGTGTTCTTGTCGTGTTATAAATCCTTTTTCTACCAGGGTTCGCAATACTTTTGATACCATCATTCTGTCTGCATTACTTTGATTGGCAATGTCAACTTGTGTAACAGATTTATTTTTTTTTGAAAGCCAGCCTAATGCTGCCAACAATACAAATTGCGTTTGAGTCAGGTCTAAAGGATCTAAAACCTTTTTTATTTTACGCTGCCATAGCATAGTTAGTTGTCCAAGCAAATAACCGGGGCTATCGTTTGGGCTTTTAAAATGGAATTCAATTTCTTTAGGCATAATGATGTTAAAGTATTTTTTTAGTTTGTTTCCAAAAATGTGATAATGTAACCATCGGGGTCTTTTGCCATCAGTGTTTTACCAAAAGGTGTATTGTTTATTGATCCTATAAGGTTTACTCCTTTTACTGTCAATTGGTTTTGTAGTTCTTCAATTTTTTCATCAATAGCAAACCAAAGTGAAGCACCAACACCAAGTTCTTTGCCGTCTATGTTCCCCATGGGTGTTCTTATAGCAAAACTTGCTTCGCCTTTGTTGTACGTAAAAACACAAGCATATTGATTTGACATTTCGGATAATTCAAATCCTAATTTGTTTGTGTAGAAGGCTTTTGATACTTCTAAATCTCTTACTTGAAGAGATGCAAATTCTAATTTTCTCATTTTATTTATTTTTGTTGTCGCAAATATAGTATATATGACAACAAAAATCTAATGTTTATTTAATTTTTTATTTGGCGTAATTATTCCGGAAAACCTTTACCCTTTTCGATTAGGTTTACGAGGCTGTCTTTGATGTGATGCGTCCATCCCGGTTTGCAGCTCTCGTAACATTCGCTTTCAGGGGTCATGCCTTTATGGACAAAATCAATGGTAGTTTTTCCTTCCTTCTCAGAAAGATTCCAAATAACTTCATTATTCTTCCACTCTTTCTTATCGTTTATCCAATGAAGATTGCAATCTGTTACATGCCAAACTATTTTCTTTTCCGGGATTACCTCTGAAATTTTAAAATCTACGAAGGTGTCTTTCGGGCCGCCAAAGTAAACCGAGAATTTATCATTTAGTTTAGCTGCCTTACCCTTAAATTTTATGGCCCACCATAAATCAACTTTACTAATCATTTTCATAGCATCTTTTGCTGAAGCTTTTACTGTAAAGCTGTAACTGAAGTCTTTTTGTTGTTTCATATTTTAAATCTTATTTAGGTTGATTGAAATTTCCTTTTCCGATAGTAAAATAGGATAATAAACTTGTTGTGATCCAATGAGTCCAACCCGTTTCACAAGCCTTGTAACACTCAACGTCCGGTGTAAGGCCTTCATGTGTAAAATTCAGCGTGGTTACTCCATTATTTTCAGAGAGATCAAAAATTAATTTTGTGTTAGCCCATTCCTTTTTATCAGAATACCAAGGCATATTGCAATCTGTAACTAACCACACAACTCTCTTACCGGGAATTAATTCTGTTATGGTAAAGTTGAAGAAAGAATCCCCTCCCATCTTTACAGTAAATTTATCATTTTGTTTTTTGGAGCTTCCACTAAAGGTTACTCCCCACCACTCAGGTATGTTGCTAATCTTTTTGATTGCTTCGCTCGCGCTAATTTTTGCAGAGACACTATTATTAAAATCTTTCATTTTCCTTTTTTTTATTTGTTGTTGTAATTTAAAAGTGTGGTTTATCATAAGTGATAAGGTTGAACAGGTAGTCTTTAATAACCATATTCCAACCCTGTTCACACATAGCATAACACTCCTTTTCGGGAACAAGCCCTTCGTGTGTAAAGTGAAGAATAGTTTTACCCCCTTTGGTGCTTATCTCAAAAATCATCTTTGTGTTTGCCCATTCATGCTGATTCTTTTTTAACCAATACAGTGTACTATCAGTAACAAGCCATACGATTTTTTTACCGGGAACAACTTCAACTAATTTCTGTTTTGAATAATGGGCACCGGGATGGTTAATGATAAACTCGTCATTTAATTTTGTGCTATTTCCCTTGAGGTCTTTACCACCCCACCATTTGACAACATCGTTAGTAATGCTCTTGAAAACACTTTGCGGAGATTTTGCAACTTCTAAGGTTGCTGTGAAATTTTTGTTTTCCATTTTTATGTATTGAATCTAAATTATCCTGGCAACATAGTATCATTCCAATCCTTAATTGCAAATGACTTTACAAGTCCTTCAAGTATGAAAGGGTCTTCGGTTACAAATTGTTCAGCTGCCGCACGGGTTTTGAATATTGCCATGTTTCCCTTATCACTAAATGGGCCTATTCCAATAACTACTCCCTGGGCAATGTATTTATCCACAATGGCTTTATGTCTTGGGTAAACACTCATAATAGTTTCCATTGTTGCTCCTGATGATTCTCCGATAACTACTGTTTTCATTTTTTTGATTTGTTATTTAAAATGGTTTCTAATTTTTTG
>Ga0207160_1003_pt2 | contig 102084 bp, 95 predicted proteins | sample Alteio_BWMinHeat_21_FD_153510 | JGI IMG/M metagenome (GOLD analysis project Ga0207160, IMG submission 153510) | Enriched cells from forest soil in Barre Woods Harvard Forest LTER site, Petersham, Massachusetts, United States -... | ecosystem: Environmental > Terrestrial > Soil > Temperate forest >... | reverse complement strand
ATAGTTCCGTGGCCTTTAGATAATCGCGATTTTGTAATTACCACTTCATTATCGCAAGATGAAACTACTAAAATAATTACTATTAAATCCTCAGAAAGCCCTAATTTCATTCCAAATGTTAAGGGTTTTGTACGCATTCAATTATTAGAAGCTTCATGGGTTTTAACCCCTTTAAAAGATGGCATAGTCGAGATAGAATATCGTTTATTGGTAAACCCAAGTGGTGCTATCCCTGCCTGGGTAGCAAACTTGGTGGTAACCGAAGGGCCTTTTAACACCATGGTTAATTTTAAACAATGGGTTATGAAACCAAAATACCAGGCAGCAAAAGTCTCTTTTATTAAAGAGGTAGATTAGTCAATTTATTATCCTGCCTATAACTAATAAAGTTTTAATTTTACCGCATGAACGTTTTAATCTTAGGCAATGGCGGTAGAGAGCATGCTTTTGCGTACAAAATATCTCAAAGTAAAAAACTAGAAAACTTATACATTGCACCGGGCAATGCGGGTACAAGTCTTTGCGGTACTAACGTTGATATTTCTGCATCTGATTTTGAAGGCATTAAAAATTTTGTTTGGAAAAATAACATTGATATGGTGGTGGTTGGCCCCGAAGACCCCTTGGTAAAAGGCATCTACGATTTTTTTAAAAATGATGAGGTGCTAAAAGATATCGCCATCATTGGGCCATCAAAAGCAGGGGCGCAATTAGAGGGTAGCAAAGATTTTTCTAAGGAGTTTATGATTCGTCATAAAATACCAACGGCTCGTTACCAAACATTTAATAAAGATACATTACAAGAAGGATTAAAATTTTTAGAAACCCTAAGTCCGCCTTATGTTTTAAAAGCTGATGGCTTGGCTGCTGGTAAAGGCGTTGTTATACCAAATACATTAGATGAAGCAAAAAAGGAGTTAACCGAAATGCTTGCCCATGCAAAGTTTGGTAACGCATCCGCAAAAGTGGTGATAGAAGAATTTTTAAAAGGCATAGAGCTTTCTGTTTTTGTTTTAACGGATGGAAAAAATTATAAAATTCTTCCTGCCGCAAAAGATTATAAGCGCATTGGCGAAGGCGATGTAGGTTTAAACACGGGTGGCATGGGTGCGGTTAGTCCGGTACCATTTGCTGATGCCGATTTTATTAAGAAAGTAGAAGAGCGTGTTGCTATACCAACTTTAAAAGGTTTGCAGCAAGAGGGCATTGTTTACAAAGGTTTTATTTTTATTGGACTTATGAATTGCGATGGTGAGCCACAGGTAATTGAGTATAATTGCCGCATGGGCGACCCTGAGACCGAAGTGGTTATCCCTCGTATAAAAACCGATTTGTTGGAGTTGTTTGAAGCCGTTGCTACCGAAAATTTGCACAACATAAAATTAGAAGTTGATGAACGCATTGCAACAACAGTAATGTTGGTGTCGGGTGGTTATCCCGAAGATTACGAAAAGAATAAAACCATCACAGGTTTAGATAAAACACATGATAGCATTATTTTTCATGCAGGTACAAAACTGGATGGTACAAACGTGGTAACCAATGGCGGACGTGTAATTGCTATTACTTCTTTCGGTAATAGTATGGAAGAAGCTATAGGTAAAAGCATGAAGAATGCCGAAATAATTTCATACGATAAAAAGAATTATAGAAAAGATATCGGACAGGATTTAATGAAATTGGAAAAAGTAAAACACTAAATAATAACCTATGGATTTTGTATTTGATATAAAAGAAATAGCCACTGTTACCATGGTGCTGTTTGCCGTTATTGATGTAGTAGGCTCTATTCCTATTATTATCAATCTGCGTCAAACTACGGGCGAGTTACAATCGGGTAAAGCTTCTTTGGTTTCTTTAGCCATTATGGTAGTGTTTTTATTTGCCGGTAAATCTATTTTAGAACTGATTGGATTAACTACCAACGATTTTGCTATAGCAGGTTCATTGGTCATATTTTTTATCGCCCTCGAAATGATTTTAGGCATCCGCCTTTATAAGGAAGAAGTAACATCAACGGCATCGGTTGTGCCGCTTGCTTTTCCCTTAATTGCGGGTACAGGTACACTTACTACTTTACTTTCCATGCGCGCTCAATATAACACCGTCTCTTTATTAATTGGCATTGTAATTAATGTGGGCATTGTGTATATAGTTTTAAAAAATGTAAAACACTTAGAACGTATTTTAGGTGTAGGTGGTGTTGCCATTCTGCGTAAAGTGTTTGGCATTATTCTGTTAGCCATTGCGGTTAAAATTTTCAGAACTAACAGCGGCATCTGATTTTGGGCGATGCCATTCATATTTATACCGATGGTGCTGCCAGCGGAAACCCTGGTCCGGGTGGCTTTGGCGTAGTCATGTTGTATAAAGACAAACGCAAAGAAATTAGCGAAGGGTTTAAACACACTACTAATAACCGCATGGAATTAATGGCGGTTATTGTTGCCTTAGAGCATTTAAAGAATTTGGGCAGCCATGTTATTGTTTATTCCGATTCAAAATATGTAGTTGATTCTATCGAAAAAAAATGGATAGAGGGCTGGATAAAAAAGAATTTCAAAAACGTAAAGAACGTCGATTTATGGCTGAGGTTCTTAGCACTCTACAAAAAACACCATGTAAAATTCAAATGGGTAAAAGGCCACGCCGATAATGTAGAAAACAACCGTTGCGATGTTTTGGCGGTTGAAGCCTACAAACAACCCCACCTAAAACCTGATGCAGGTTACGAATTAATCAAACATACTTTAGATTAATTTTTTGCGTTATTAATCTAGCCCTACAAAAAAGCAGTTAAAAATAGTACCAGCGCAAAATTTCCTTTGCAGGCGGACATCCTTTGCTGTTTAATTACTGTAACTTTGAACTAAATTAGGACACTTGATAAAACTAAACAACATACAAAAGTCTTACCACCTGGGTAAAAGTGAGTTTAAAGTGCTTAAGGGCATCGATTTGCACATTAAAGAAGGCGAGTTTGTTTCCATTATGGGCTCTTCAGGTTCGGGTAAATCAACTTTGTTAAACGTACTCGGTATTTTAGATAATTACGATAGTGGCGAGTATTTCCTAAACGGTATGCTGGTTAAAAATCTTTCGCAAACACAAGCCGCACATATTCGTAATAAATTTTTAGGCTTTGTTTTCCAATCCTTCAATTTACTTTCTTTTAAAAATGCTATGGAAAACGTAGCACTCCCTCTTTACTATCAAAAAGTTTCTCGTAAAGAGCGTAACAAACTGGCTTTAGAATATTTAGATAAAGTGGGCTTAAAAGAGTGGGCCAACCATTTACCCAGCGAGTTAAGTGGTGGTCAAAAACAACGTGTAGCAATTGCACGTGCTCTAATTGGTCAGCCCAAAGTTATTTTTGCTGATGAGCCTACCGGCGCTTTAGATTCTACCACTTCTTTAGAAGTGATGGATATATTTAAAGATATAAACGCTAAGGGCATAACCTTAGTTGTTGTAACCCACGAAACCGATATCAGTAAAATGACCGACCGTGTTATTCGTTTAAAAGACGGACTTATTGTTACTGAAGAAATGGAAGTAGAAAACTATAAAATAAAAAATGTTTAACCGCGATAACTGGCAAGAAATATTTGAAACCATAGGCAAAAACAAATTGCGCACGTTTCTTACGGCCTTTAGCGTGGCTTGGGGTATTTTTATTATGGTGGTTTTATCGGGTGCGGGCAATGGTTTACGCAATGGTGCGCAAAGTCAGTTTGGTAACGATGCCGCTAACAGTATTTATATCGAGGGTGGTAACACATCAATGGCATATAACGGTTTAAAACCTAATCGTCAGATACAACTTACCAATGAGGATTATGATTTAATAAGAGATAAAATAAAAGAAATTGATAATGCTTCGGCCCTGTATAAGCATAGAGAAAGCAAAACACTTTCGTATAAAAAAGAACATGCAGGTTTTTTAGTCCGCCCTGTAATGCCCGACCACCAAATTTTGGAACGTGCTGCTATCATCAAAGGCAGGTTTTTTAATATGTTCGATGTTAATCAGTATAGCAAGGTTTGCACCATTGGTAAACCGGTTGCCGAAGCTTTATTTAAAGATGAAGATCCGCTTGGTAAATATATAGATGTAGGCGGAACAAAATATATGGTAACAGGTGTTTTTGATGACCCGGGCAATGGCGATAATAATAGAATTTATATACCCATAACAACCGCACAAAAAGCATGGAACGGAAAAAATTATGTAGATGTAATGTGGTTTACTACCGGAAGTGCAGGCATAGAGCGTAGCGAAGAGATAGCTAAAGAGCTACGTCAGCTAATGGCAAAAAAACATAATTTTAATCCTAAGGATGAAGATGCTTTAGGGGTTTATAATAACAATGTGCAGTACGAGCGTACTATGGGCATGTTAGATGGCATAAAAATATTTGTGACCATCATTGGTATATTTACTTTAATAGCAGGCATTGTAGGCGTTAGTAACATCATGATGATAATTGTAAAAGAACGCACTAAAGAAATAGGCATTCGTAAAGCTTTGGGTGCAACGCCTTATTCAATCGTTAGTCAAATAATTTTAGAAAGTGTTTTTATAACAGGCACCGCAGGCTATATAGGTTTAGTATTGGGCGTTGCCTTAATTGAGGGCATGCGTAAAATTGGGGTTAACAGCGAATTTTTTAAAGACCCCGAAATTGATTTTGGCTTAGCCGTTTTTGCTACCGTGTTATTGGTTTTTTCGGGTGCTGTGGCTGGTTTAATTCCAAGCATTCGTGCGGCACGTATAGAACCGGTAATTGCTTTACGAGAAGATTAATTTTTTAAATGAGTGTTTTAGACAGAGATAATTGGCAGGAAATTTTTGCAACTATTAAAAAAAATAAGTTGCGCACCTCACTAACTATGTTGGGGGTGGCTTGGGGTATTTTTATGTTGGTTATTATGTTGGGTGCAGGCAATGGTTTAAGGCATGGCATTATGGATGGCTTTGGCGGTTTGGCTACCAATAGTTTTTTCTTATGGACACAGCCTACCACCAAACCCTATAAAGGATTAAAATCAGGTCGTACATTTATTTATGATGATAATGATGTAGAGGCATTAAAAAAATCTCCCAGCATGGATATCGTTTGTCCGCAAAACCAATTAGGTGGTTTTAAGCAGGGCAACAATGTTATAAGAGGTTTAAAAACGGGAAGCTTTAATGTAATGGGGCAGTATCCCGAATTTATTAAAGTAATAAAAAAGGATATTGTAAGAGGGCGTTTCATTAATCAAAAAGACATTGATGACCGTAGAAAAGTTTGTGTCATTGGTCCGCGCGTGCAAGAAATTCTATTTAAAAAAGGCGAAGAAATAATGGGGCAGTACATTCGCATTAATGGGGTGTACTTTATGGTAGTTGGTTTAACGCGTCCTAATCAAGGTGGACAAGATGGGCAAGAAGATGCGCAAACTATTTATTTACCCTTTACTACTTTTCAAAAAGCATTTAACTACGTAAACAAAGTGGGTTGGTTTGCCATAAAAGCAAAAGATAATGTTCCGGCTGAGGTAGCAGAGGAAGAGGCCGTAGCACTTTTAAAGGAAAGACATAAAGTTGCCCCCGATGATAAAGTTGCTATCGGGCATTGGAACATGGGTGTTGAGTTTGGTAAACTTAACGGCTTGTTTAATGGCATTGAAGCCTTAGTGTGGGTAGTGGGTATAGGAACTTTGCTGGCAGGTGTTATTGGTATCAGCAACATTATGCTTATTATAGTAAAAGAACGTACGAAGGAAATTGGTGTAAAGCGTGCCCTTGGTGCAACACCCATTAATGTGGTTTCTCAAATTTTATTAGAAGCCTTATTTATAACAGCCGTTGCAGGTTATGCAGGTTTAACCGCAGGCATTTATTGTTTAGAAGGATTAAACTCAGCCATTGGCCATGAAGAAGGTGCCATGTTTACAAACCCAACGGTTGATATTGGCATAGCCATGAAAGCCTTAAGTGTAATTATTGTGGGCGGATTAATTGCGGGCTTTATTCCCGCGCGTAGGGCAGTAGCCATTCACCCGGTAGAAGCATTAAGAACAGAATAACAACAAACCATATATATGATAAAAAAAATAATTAAAATCAGTTTGCTAATTATAGTACTTGCCATTTTTGGATACACCATTTTCTTTTTATATCAAAAATCGCAAACACCACCCGTAGTTTTTCAAACGGTTTCTCCTTTCGATACCGTTGTAGTTAAAAAAACAGTAGCCACAGGTTCTATCATTCCGCGTAAAGAAGTAAATATGAAATCGCGCGTATCGGGTGTGGTAGAAAAGTTTTTTGTGGTGGCCGGACAAGAAATTAAAGAAGGCGATGTAATTGCCCGCATAAAAATTATTCCTAACATGGCTAGCTTGCAAAGTGCTGAAACACGTATCAGTCAGGCTAAAGTAAGTTTAGATAATATTACGTTAGAATATGAGCGTAATAAAAAACTGTTAGACCAAGGCGTAATTTCTAAAGCCGATTTTTTACCATCCGATTTAAAATATAAAAGTGCTGAGGTTGAATTAAAATCTGCCGAAGATAATTTACAAATTTTAAAAGAGGGCGTTAGCAAAAGCATGGAAACTGCTTCTAACACCATTGTAAAATCAACTATTAGAGGCATGGTACTTGATGTACCTATTAAAGAAGGTAGTTCGGTAATTGAAAGTAACACCTTTAACGAGGGTACAACCATTGCCGTAGTAGCTAACATGGGCGAAATGATTTTTGAAGGCAAGCTTGATGAAAGCGAAGTAGGCAAAGTAAAAGAGGGCATGCCTTTGGTGTTAACTGTTGGAGCAATTGATGATGAAACCTTTAATGCAAACCTCGAATATATTGCCCCTAAAGGTGTAGCCGAAAATGGAGCCATTCAGTTTTTAATTCGTGCGGCAATGAATAAGGAAAAAAACAGCACTTTTTTACGTGCGGCTTACAGTGCCAGTGCCGATATTATTTTAGCGAAGAAAGATAAAGTAATGGCTATACCCGAAAGTGTTTTACAGTTCGAAAAAAGCAAACCTTTTGTTGAGGTTGAAAAATCGCCAAACGTGTATGAGAAGAAATACATTAAAACCGGTTTATCAGATGGCATAAATATAGAAGTGCTTGAAGGCTTAGTTAAAGCAGATAAAATAAAAATCCCTTTACTAAACACACCTCCTGCGGATAAGAAGTAGGGTTTTGTCATTGCGAGGAGTTTTGCGGAACGAGCAAAATGAGCTAACGAAGCAATCTACTGTTTCATTTCGTTCGTGCTATGTCATTTCGACCGCAGGGAGAAATCTTTATTTGCATTGAATTTATCAAGCTGCACTATCAAAAGTGTTGTAACAAACTAATTTGCTATACACTTTGTTATTATTACAACACTTTTTACGCAAAGCACAAGTAATAGCTAAGTACAAAACCGTCATAATAAAAAAAACTGCTAGGCACTTTGTTATTATTATGACACTTTGCCGCAAAGTACAAGTAATAGGTAAGTACAAAAAATTAAATATATCGTTATAATAATAACAAAAGCCATATGTATATATATTGTTACAACACTTTAAACCGTCATAATAATAATAAAAACCCTATGTATATATTTTATTATGACACTTTGCCGCAGAGTACAAGTAATGGGTTAGTACAATAACCGTTGTAATAATAACAAAAGCCCTATATGTTATATTTTGTTACAACACTTTTACGGTATGTTTTGCGGTTCTGTTTGTCATTTCGACCGGCGGGAGAAATCTTCACTTTACGACTTACTTGAATATATTAATTTGTAAGTTTGGTTAATGGAAACACTTTTTATTTTATTACACACGCATCATGGCTGGAATGACGGACCAAAAGAAATTGATTGGACTATTGGTATACCTGTATATGTGGCAGCTTCACTTTTTTTACTTAATTTACTTAGAGAGTATATTGTAAAAAGAAGAGATACCAAAAAACTACTTTCTAATCATTTAATAGAAACATGTGACAAAATGATAAGACTTGTTACTACTGCTGAAGGAAGTATTTTGGCTTGCAGATTTCATGCGCATCGAGCATTATTGGCCGACAACGATAAAGCCAAAAATGAAGAGAAGGAATATTCTAATTACTATCATAGAAAGGCAGAGGAAATTATTTTTAAATATGAATTATCAAAATCAGATTTAAGGAAAAATATAAAGGATTTAAAAAATTATTGGGGAAATGATGAAGAAGTAAGGAAAATGATTTCTCTAATGTCTGAAGTGGTATCAGTGGCAAAAAGCGAATATGATACCGATGTCTTTACAAAAGAGGAAGCAGAAGATGTTACATTGCTTTATAATAAGTACGATAGTATTCGAAAAAACATAGATTATGAAATAATGTTTAATGGCGTAGGATTTAATCTGGCACGAATACAAAAAATAATAGACCCAACTTCTCCAACTTTATTTTTATCGGAAGAATTAGAAAAAGAATTAGTTGCTAAAATTAATAGCACTAAGTAAACCTCAATAAAAGAGGGTATCAAAATTTTGATACCCTCTTTTTATTTTAAATAATTTATTTTTATGCTTCACTGGTTTGTTCTTCATGTGTTTTTTCAGGGCGCATTTGCGGGAAGAATAAAACCTCTTGTATAGATACATTGTTGGTTAACAACATGGTTAATCTATCTATGCCAATTCCTATACCTGCTGTTGGAGGCATAGCATATTCAAGCGCACGTAAAAAATCCTGGTCAATAAACATAGCCTCATCATCGCCACGTTCTTGTAATTTTACCTGGTCTTCAAAACGCTCGCGTTGCTCAATAGGGTCGTTAAGCTCGGTGTAAGCGTTAGCAATTTCTTTTCCGTTTATCATTAACTCAAAACGCTCAACTAAACCTGCCGTAGTGCGGTGCTTTTTTGTAAGCGGGCTCATTTCAACCGGGTAGTCGGTTATAAAAGTTGGTTGTATATAATTGCCTTCGCATTTGCCTCCAAAAATTTCATCAATCAGTTTGCCTTTACCCATGCTTGGCGTAACCTCAATGTGTAGTTTTTTACAAACATCACGCAATTGGTTTTCATCCATATTACTAATGTCAATGCCGGTATGTTCTTTAATGGCATCATACATAGTAATGCGTTTAAACGGCGCTTTAAAATCAATTTGTTTTTCGCCAACGGTAACTAAAGTTGTACCATATAAATCCATCGCAACTTTTTCTAAAAGATTTTCAGAGAAAGTCATCATCCAGTTATAATCCTTATAAGCCACGTAAAATTCAAGTACGGTAAACTCGGGGTTGTGAGTTCTGTCCATGCCCTCGTTTCTAAAATCTTTAGCAAACTCAAACACACCATCAAAACCACCTACAATTAAACGCTTTAAGTAAAGCTCGTTAGCTATACGCAAATACAAAGGCATATCAAGCGCGTTGTGGTGCGTAATAAATGGACGAGCTGCCGCACCACCCGGTATACTTTGCAAAATAGGCGTTTCAACTTCTAATAAGCCGTGGTTAGTAAGTGTAGTACGTATAGAGTTCATTATTTGTGTACGCTTAACAAAAGTATCTTTTACGGTAGGGTTAATGATTAAATCAACATAACGCTGGCGGTATCTAAACTCAGCATCGCTAACTACATCATGCGCTTTACCCGTATCATCAGTTTTTACAATTGGTAAAGGGCGTAATGCTTTTGATAATAAAGTTATGTTTGTAACGTGTATAGATATTTCACCAACCTTGGTTGTAAATACATAACCTTTCAGGCCAATAACATCACCAATGTCTAACAGTTTTTTCCAAACTGCATCGTATAAAGTTTTGTCTTCGCCCGGACAAATCTCATCACGTTTAATATAAAATTGTATGCGTCCTGTGGCATCTTGTATTTCGGCAAAAGCGGCTTTACCCATATCGCGCACGCTCATTAAACGACCCGCAATACTAATGTCTTTATAATTTAATTTATCGCGCTCGTAGTTTTCCTTTATATCGGCCGTAGTAACGTTCACCAAAAATTCTTCTGGTGGATACGGATTAACGCCTAAATTTCTTAGTTCAGTAAGTTTATGACGACGTAAAATTTCTTGTTCTGTAAGTTCCATTTTTTAAAAATTGTTGTGCAAAAATACATTTTTATTGCACGAAAGTGCCGACTGTGGATAAGCAGTTGAAGAATAAAAACTGCGCTTAGTTAATGCGTATTTTTTGACCTACACGTAAATAAAAACGCTTGTCGGTTCCATTCATGGCACCAAGCTGACGCGTAGTTAAACCATAACGTTTGGCAACCTCGTACCAACTATCACCACGTTGTACTGTGTACACCGTTGCGTTTGATGGAAACGCCGCCACACCGTATCTCGATTTACGAATGATAAGTGTATCGTTAAGCGTTTTGTTTTCGGTAAACGAAATAAAATTAGCCGGGTTAAGCGCATGACCTTTAAAGCGCACTTCAAAATGTAAATGATTACCGGTTGCATGACCTGTGGCACCACCCAAACCAAGTACCTGACCAGATATAACAACCTGCCCTGTTTTAACTTTTATTTTTGATAGATGCGCGTACACAGTTTCCAATCCATTATAGTGCCTTACAATAACCACATTGCCATAACCACCATTATAACGTGCAATGCGCACCATGCCACCAAAAGCAGCGTGTATTTGATCGCCACGGCGTAAATTTATATCCATGCCCTTATGCATGCGGTTATCTCTCCAACCAAAGTTTGACGTGATAATGCCGCAGGTTGGCGGAAAATAAGTGCCTAACGAATCGTTACTAATAACCAATTTAAGTGTATCGGGCAAAGTTTGTTCGGGCACAGGTACAAAGCAAGTTGTTTCATCAAACGAATCGTAAAAATCCATAGCAGGCAAACTGCTTAAAGATTTTTTCTCTATTTCTTTTACTTCCTTTGGTTTTGCAAGCTCGTTACTATAAAAAGTAAGCATTTCAATAGTTTTAGGCGATATGCTGTCTAAATCTAAAATGCTGTCAACCATATAAACCAACTCCTCTCTCGATATCGACTTAATTAAACTAACGCTAATAGTAGTTGCATTGCTGGTATCTTTGCCTACCGATTTTAAAGTTGACTTATCATCTGAGCTTGATTTGGCAATAGTATCATTAGTTAGTAAGGCTGTAACACAAGTATCGCAAGCGGTAGTCTTTACCAAGGGCTTATCATCACCCTTTTTGGTAAACGAAAAACCTCCTAAACTAAGGTAAACTAAAATATATGTAAGCGCTTTTACCATTTTGCGGATGGCTAAAATAGTAAAAACTTGTAAGTTGTAAAGATTTTATTAACAATTTAATGTTAAACTAACAATCGTAACCTTTTTCCTTCAAAAAGGCTTCCCAATCGTTAAGCACTTTACCCTTTAAAACCCTGGGGAATTTGGTTTGCGCACCCACTTTTGGCTTTGTGCGCACTAAAAAGTCTATAAAAAACTGGTGGGGTAGGGCAACCACAAAAACATCTTTAAGTGCAGCTATTCTTTCCACACGATAATCGTCATTTAAAACTTTAACGTGGGCATCTATTTTTGTTTTTAAAACTGTGGTATCAATTTTTTCATCGCTGGCTATGTACCATTTATGCGCAAAAAGGCGTTGGTGTTTAATGCCACATACACAGTACTCGCTAAGCTCTATTTTCATTTCGGCGGCAGCTAAACTAAGGGCTTTATTCATATTATCTACGCTTAAATGCTCGCCGCAAAGGCTCAAAAAATGCTTTGTTCTACCCGCAATTAAAATCTCGGCATCATCAACCGAGGTAAATTTTATAACATCGCCAATTAAATAACGCCATGCCCCGGCGCAGGTACTAAGCAACAAGGCATATTCCTTATCTTCATCTACCTGATTAATGGTAAGTGTTTGCGGGTTTGCTTTAATATTTCCTTCTTCATCAAAATTCTCATCCGTAAACGGTACAAACTCAAAATAAATGCCATTATCGGTCACCAATTTCATAGGCCCACCAATGTCTTGGTTATCTTGATAGGCAATATAACCCTCCGATGCCAAGTAAGTATCAATAAAAATAAGCGGCCTTTCAGTTAGTTTTTCAAACGAACTTACATACGGACTGATAGCCACGCCACCGCTTACATAAATGCGGAGGTTAGGCCAAATGTCGTGTATGGTTTTTACTTTATAATGGGCAATAATTTTTTCAAACAAAATTTGCACCCAAGCGGGTACACCGCAAACAATACCAATGTCCCAGTTTTTGGCATTCAAAGTCATCTCCTCTAATTTGGCTTCCCAATTAGTGTAACGCGATATACGAGGCCCTGGTTTATAAAAAAACTGAAACCAAAACGGAATCGTTCCGGTAGTTATACCGCTTAAATCGCCTTCAAAATAAGTACCGTTATAATTTAAATGGGTGCTGCCCCCAATCATTAAAATGCCTTTTCTAAAATGATCTTCAGGTAAATTAAAATTAGCTGTACTTAAAATTTGTCTAACTCCAACACGACGTATGGCCTTTAGCATATCTTTAGTAACGGGTATATGCTTGCTTGACGATTCGGATGTGCCCGAACTTAAGGCAAAATATTGTATAGGTCCCGGCCAGCTAACAAAAGGCTCGCCATTTAACGACCTGTACCACCAGTTTTTAAACATATTGTTATAATCGTGTACAGGTACATTTTGTGCAAAAGCTTTTACCACATTTGTTTCGTGCAGTATTTCTTTAAATTTATAGTGTTCGCCAAAAGCCGTAAACTGCGCCTTCTTCAGCAGGCTTCGTAATACTTTTGCTTGCTTTTTAAAAGCACCCTGATTGCGGTTTCGTTTAGGAATTTTCTCGCCAATCTCAATCGTCTTCTTAATAACTTTTCCTAATAATGTCATGTGTATGCGTAAAAAACAAAAATAAGACAATGCAGTTCATTTTACTATTATTTTTTTAAACCATGCATATAATTACCTGTTAATTAGCAGTTTTTTTCTTTGTTTTATCAGTTTTTTTTTACTTTAGCCATCGAAATTTTAAACTCATGATAAAAAAAATACTTTTAGCAGCTTTTATTTTTATTTTTATAGGAATTAAAGCTCAAACAAACGACGACCAAAAACTTTTGTTACAAGGTTTTGATGAAGCCAAAGTAAGAAAAGAACTTACCCAACAAGGCTTAAATGCCGACGAACATATAGATAGAATGCGTCGTAGCTACATGGCAAAGCGTTCCAAAGAATTAGGTCTGGTAAAGGTTTCGGTTGGTTCGCATAATGATGCAAACCATGCTAACACAGCTAGAAATGGTAACCAACATAACACAACATTAAGCTCTACTTGTTCTAATTCAAGTTTTCAGCAATTAAATTTTAGCGGTTGGAGTGGTAACACCGGCAATGCAGACGAAACAGTAAATAATTGGTTCGGGGGAACTAACACTTATACTGCCGGAATTGTAAGTTATGCCCCACAACCACTTAATTCGCCCCTAATAGAAGGCGCCGGAGGCCCGGGAACTATTTTATATAATTCATCTTTCACACAAATACCAACTACCAATCGTCATAATATTATGAACACGCCGCCTACAAATAATAATCCTTCAAGTCTTTCGGGTTATGATTCGTTAGCCATCAATCCTACTACACACCTTTCTGAAATACCTTTTGTTTCTCCTAATGGTAGTGGAACTTCAATGCGCTTAGGAAACGCTAATGCAGGAGGAGAAACCGAAAGTATAACCTATTCTATTACGGTAACCAGTGCCACAACTTTATTTACGTATCAGTATGCGGTTGTTTTAAATAACCCTGCTGGTGGCAGTCATACACCTAATAATCAACCTGCCTTTATTATTACAACAAAAGATCAGTATGGTTACCCAATTGATAGTGCAACTACTTGTGGTATATATAATGTAAATACAGATGCAGCTGCCACAGATACCAGTTATATACATAATAGTGGAGATTCGTATAACGCATTTGCCGATGTGTACTATAAAAAATGGACATCAGTTTCGGTTGACCTAACACAATATATGGGGCAAACAGTAACAATTACTTTTCAAACATTTGATTGTGCTTTTAGCGCTCACTTTGGTTATGCTTATCTCGATGCGTTTTGTGGTAGCCCTTCCTCTGCGGCTTCTGTAATTGGTTTTTGTGGCACAACAAATGGTAATGTAACTATTGTTGCACCGGGTGGTTTTTTACCTAATAGTTACCAATGGTATGGCCCAAATAGTAGCACTACACTTGCTACTGGAACAGGTGTAAATACACAAACTCTTACAACAACAGCACAAATCAACGATACATTTATTGTAAAAGCTGTTTCCCCTTCCGGTTGTAATTCGCAATTTAAAATTGTTGTTAAACCGTCAAACATTGTTTTAAATTTAGGTTCGGTATCTACTTGCAAGGGTGGTTCAGTTGGTTCGGTTAGTGCAGTTGCTGTAGGCAGTGGCGCTTATAATTATACGTGGACAGGACCTTTAGGGGCACTTGGTACAAATACAGTAGTTGCAAATTTACCACCAGGCTCTTATTCGGTGCATGTGGTTGATAACACTGGGCAATGCCCACCCAAAGATACCGTTGTACAAGTTGTAAGCATTAATCCAACCCCACAAACTGCAACTTATCAGTTTTGCGGCACTCAACCTACATTAACTGCACCAAACGGTTCATTGTATCAGTGGTATGATAACAGCAACACACTTACCGCAGTTACTACACAAACCAACGTGTTAACAAATCCAGCTAATGGTCAGCATTACACAGTTACCTATAAAGATCCAACAACTAATTGCGAAGATTCTTTAAAAATAACTTTAAACAAAACTACCTTAGTATATAATATGATTCCTGGGCAACCTTGTGCAGGTGGTAATAATGGAAGCATTCAATACACAAATGCAAGTTCTGTTAACACGTATACGGCGTACAATTGGGTGGTTGCAGGTGCTTTAAGTGCTAATGGTACTACTGCTGTATCTGCTCCGATTCTTCTAAACAATATAGGAACTGGCACTTATTCCATGATTATAAGTGCACCCGGAAACCCAACTTGTAGTGATACAATTAATTATGTTTTAACAGCTAATAATGGAGTTGTTGTTCCAAGTAGAGATAGCTCGCATATAGTTTGTAATATGGATACATTACGAATAAATGGAGTAAACCCTACTGTTTCTCACAGTTGGACAGGTCCGGGAGCGCCTTATGGTGTTAATACATCTGCTACTTTTACTATTGCACCTGTATTTACAAATACGGTATCCGGTTTCTACACCTATACCGATTCAACACGCACAGCAGCCCCTAACAATTGTTTAAGCGTAAATCAATATATTATTAAAGTTAAATCGTTTAAAGCAAGTGCTATTAGTGTAATTGAACCATTGAAATGCTATCACGATTCTATAGCTAAAATAAAAGTGGGTGTAGTATCCGAAAAAAACGGCCCTATTGGCACACCTGATAAATACACTTTTATTTGGTCATCAAGTAATCCAATTAATTCTCCTAATCCAACTTACTCAACATTTCCACCTGCGTCAAGTGTTTTATCAAATTTAAAAGCCGGTACTTATACCTGCGAAATAAAAAACGGAAATTGTATTGATAATGTTTCTTTTACTTTGCAAGATATACCACGTTTACCTAACGATAGCCTCTTTGCTTACTATTGCCCTAAAGATTCTTTAGCTTTGATTGTTGCTGATACGGGTAATGTTAATTATGTATGGCATCCTAGCAATACAGGTGCAACTGTTACCGGAGATTCAATTCGTGTACCGGTATCAGTGGTAAATAATTATTATGTTACTTATTCACATAATGGTTGTCCTGATACGGGTAAAATTATTATTACTGTAACTACATATGACGCATTCAGACCTGATGAATTAGTAAATGTGTTTTCGCCTAACGGTGACACTAGAAATGATTTCTTCTATCCTTTTTATTCAAAAACCTTAAACCAGTATCAAATTTATAAACAAAGTGATACGTATGAGTTAACCGTTTATGACCGTTGGGGTATATTAGTTTACAGTGCTACTGATTATAACAAGCCTTGGGATGGTAAAACCAAAAGTGGACACGATGCCGATAACGGCACGTATTTCTTTGTTGTAAAATATAAATCTAATTGCGGTAGCAAAGCCGATTTAGTTGAGAAAAAAGGTTTTGTTGAATTAATGAGATAATTATAAAATCAATTATTATAAGGCCATGTGATATATATCACGTGGCTTTTTTATTCTCAAAAATTAACAAATAATTTATAGATATTTGCCCAAAAATTTATCTATGCGTAAAATTTTACTTTCAGTTATTCTACTAGTTTGTTTTTGTTTTTCAGCCATCTCACAAAATGATACAACTGTAGTAAAGAAAAAAAAGCGATTTACTTTTTATGGCATGTGGGGCTATAACCGCGAGGCTTATACCAAAAGTACTATCCACTTTCAAAATAATGGAACAGCAGGTGCAAATGATCCCGTACATAGTTCCTACGATTTTACTATCCATAATGTAAAGGCACATGATAGCCCTGATTTTGATAAAATTGCAGGCTCATGGAGTGATGTACTTAATGTGACTATTCCGCAATTCAATTTTAGAATTGGAGCCTATTTTAATAATGATAAAGATATGGGCATTGAGCTTAGTTATGACCATGCTAAGTATGTAGTAACGGATGGGCAGGGTATAAATTTTACCGGCTCGGTAGCAGGTAAATCAATTAGCAATCCCGATTCTTTTCCCACTCGTCAACAATTTCATTTCGAACATACGGATGGAGCAAATTTTTGGATGCTTAATTTTATTAAACGCTGGAAATTATATAGTAGTAAAAATTTAAAACACAACATAGGTTTTATTGTTAAGCCAGGTGCCGGTATGGTTGTGCCGCGTACCGATGTTACTGTATTTAGTTCTCGTTTAAATAACTACTGGCACATAGCAGGGGTTATTGCAGGTGTTGAAACCGGTTTTAGAATGCAGTTCTGGAATCACATATGTGTAGAACTTACGGCTAAAGCATCATATGCCGATTATATGCAATGTCTTGTTCAGTATGCAGGCAATGGCACGGCAAATCATAAATTCGGAACTATTGCGGCTATTTTAAATGTGGGTTACCAATTTAACTCAAATGTGCGCAGCTTTAATTTATTTAAAAAGAAACAGTAATCAACACACCGGGTCTTAAAATTAGTTGTAACAAATAATGTAAATTAAATTAAGCGTACTATTTTTAGTACGCTTTTATTTTGAACGAATTTTTACAAAACATACTGCAAAACATTATTTCTTTTCAGCAAGATAAACCCTTGCTGTTTACCCATTTGTTTTTTTGGATGTTTTTTGCCGTAGTACTTTTTTTCTATTCATTCTTATATAAATTCAGTAAAGCGCGTACAGTATATTTGTTTTTAGTGAGTTTGTTTTTTTATTACAAAACAAGTGGCGTTTTTATTGTGCTTTTACTGTTTACTATTTGTAGTGATTATTGCTGGGGACTGCTTATACACCATGCTAAAAAAAATGCCATAAAAAAACTGGCGGTTACTTGTAGTGTTTGCATAAACCTATTATTGTTGGGCTATTTTAAGTACGCGTATTTTTTTACCGAAAGCTCTAACCAAATTTTTGGCACACATTTTAAATTCTTTAATCATTTTTCGCATTTCAGTAATTCATTTTTTAGTACGGGCTTTAGTGTCGATAAGTTAATTCTACCTGTAGGCATTTCATTTTTCACTTTTCAATCGTTATCTTATATTATTGATTTGTACCGACAAAAAGTACAACCCGTAAACAACATTTTCGAATACGGTTTTTTTGTTTGTTTTTTTCCGCACTTGGTAGCGGGTCCTATTGTAAAAGCACACGAGTTTTTATACCAAATACATCAACCCTACAATCTTTTAAAAACCGAATTTGGCTTGGCCTTGTTTTGGATTTTAAACGGATTGGCAAAAAAAGTAATGGCTGATTATGTGGGCGTAAACTTTGTCGACCGTATTTTTGAAAACCCGAATTATTACAGTGGTGTTGAGGTTATATTAGGCATACTGGGTTATTCCTTACAAATCTATGCCGACTTTTCAGGCTATACTGATATTGCTATTGGGGTTGCCCTCTTGTTAGGCTTTCGACTTAAAACCAACTTTAAATCGCCTTACAAAGCGCAAAGCACTAGTGAATTTTGGCAACGCTGGCATATATCCTTATCAAGTTGGCTTAAAGAATATTTATACATTCCCTTAGGCGGTAACCGTAAAGGCAGTGTAGGCTCTTACATCTGCATTTTTATTTTGTGTAGTGTATTTATTTTATTGAGCGGTGTAGCCTGGTTGTTTATTTTATTGCCGGTGTTGGCCTTAGTATTTGGCTTGCTCATGTATTTTTTCGAAGGCTTTAAAAAAACACTAAACACCAATATAAATTTAATGATAACTATGTTGCTGGGCGGCTTGTGGCACGGCAGTAGTTGGATGTTTATGATTTGGGGCGGCTTAAACGGTTTGGGCTTAGTAATTCATAAATTATGGCTAAAAATTTCACCCTTTAAAAACTCAACTAATTTTATTGTAAAGATTTTATGTGTACTTATAACTTTAGCATTTATAAGTTTTACCCGCATTTGGTTTCGTAGCGATGATTTAGAAACCGTTGCAAACTTATTTGACAGAATTCAGCATCACTTTGGGGCAGATTTATTAATGCCTGTACTTGTATCCTACAGAACTGTTTTATTAGTTATGTTAGCAGGTTATCTGATACATTGGTTACCCGAAAGATTTAAAAATGGATACCGTACATTATTTAGCAAAAGTCCCGTACCTGTTATGGGTTTAGTAGTAGTAGCTGCTGTGTTTATACTGTATCAGGCAATGAGTGCCGATATGCAGCCCTTTATTTACTTCCAGTTTTAAGAAAAAAAATTATTTGCTGTAATCAGCTTTAAGAAACTCTTTCCAATCACCTAAATTGGCAATTACTTGTAGTTGACGATAGGCCTTATGAAAAGCTTCGTCGCTATCCTGTGCGTTAAGTAAACTTATACGATAATTATCGTAGTTCTGTAAAGCACGTTTTTCTTCAGCAGACATATGTGCACCCGAAAATTCTTTATCGCGCAAATCGTTTATGCTGGCTTCTCCACCAATAGTTTTCTTGGTAAAAAAATCATTTAGGTTCTGTATGTTTGAGTTCAATTTCACAGCCTAAAGTTAAATTAAATTTTTCATTCCACCTTTTTTAGATATAAACTTTATAAACATGGTTTTGTTAAGTGTTTTTTGATGTAAGATTTTCTTATTTTTTGTATCTTTTATTTCTGTTAGAAAAGTGGTATCTTTAGTATAGAATTTAAAAAGGACATGGTAAGTGCGGTAAAAAATAAAGAAGTCAGCATTGTAGCGTGGGAGATTTGCGGAGCCTTTACAGTTAAACTGCGTAGTGATGGAATTTTGCACTCGCACACCTCAAGTGCCATTAATTTTGATATAGAATCAATGAAGCAATTTAATGTGGTAATGACAAAAATGCTGAACAACCAAAAAGCCCCTTTATTAATTACGCTTGATGAGTTTGCCATTCCACCTGATGATGTCCGTGATTATTGGGCAAAAAAGGAATCCTGCCCCTTATCTTTAGCTGATGCTTATGTTGCAGTTAGTTTAGGGCATAAACTAATAGGAAGCGTTTATCTTAAATTTAATAAACCCGGTCGCCCTACCAAAATATTTACAAATAAAGAAGACGCCGTTGAGTGGCTTAAAACTTTTTTGTAGTTAGGTTGATGATTTACTCTATATCTAATTCCTTTAACACTTTATTCATTGGCTCAACAGGTAATCCATCCGCTTTAAGGGTTTTAAAATCGCTTATTATCATTCCTACCCATGATGAATAATTTGGAAGATTTTGTCCAATATGTTTTTTGTAAATTTCAATTGCTTTAGAGTAATTACCAGTGAATAAATAAGTGTGGGCTAGATTTCCTAAAAGAAAAAGATTAGCTGAATCTCTTTTTAAACCTTGTTGTAAATAAAAAAAAGCGTTACTATAATCTTTAACCTCGAGTGCGCTCCAAGCTAAGCCATTAAATCCGTCAAATGATAAATCTAATGAGTCAACTTTTTTTGCATAAGCATTTCCTCCTTTTATTCTTAATCCACTCACTCTATTAAGACTATCTAAATAAATACTACTTTCAGTTGGATATAAATAAGTGAAAAAATCTGTATTAGATGTAAAATGCATTTTACCAGACCTAAAATTTGGTGTGGAGTTAGGGTCATATGAATTGAACCAAAGATTGTTACCTTTTTTTATAATAGTTCTTGTTGTACCATCTTCTTTTTTATAAATCCCTGTATAAGTTTTTAGTATTGTATCTGATACTTGTACAACTTTATCCATATGAAGTACTGGTACTTTGCTATCCAGAATGTGAAGTGCTATATCATCAATTCTATTAACTGAATTTGACAAAACAACAACTCCTGTTTTACTCTTCAAATCAAACCCGAAATATGCAGAGCACCCGTATGTGCCTCCGTTGTGCCAATAAATTTGTTTCCCATTATTTTCAATAAAGCCCCAACCTAATGCATCAGTATTTGAATCGTGAGTTTTATGAATTAATTCTATAGCGGTATCTAAGTTTGTTCTCATCAACCCCATATTAGCTGCGGCGTAATTTAATAAATCATTTACATTTGAACGTAACGCTCCGCATCCATCGAGAACAGAGAAGTCAAGATACTGTACTGCTTTTTCATTTACATCGTATCCTGTTGCTAAATTTTTTTGTAATTCAGATGTAATTGATACAACTGTTCTAGTCATTTTTAAAGGCGCGCATATAGTCTCTTTTACCAATGTTTCGTAACTCTTACCTGAAACTATTGTTAGAATATGTCCTAAAAGCCCAAAACCAACATTCGAATATTCGTATTTAGAGCCAATATCACGAGTAAGGGTGTATCTTGATAGAAAATTGTAAAGTTGCTTTTCTGTGTAATTTATATATGGATTACTTGGATTTTGAAGGCCAACATTATCGGGTACGAATGGTAGCCCGGATGTATGTGTTACTAAATCGGCAAGTGTAATTTCTTTTCCATTTCTTGTAGGTGTTTTAACTATTTTTGGTAAGAATTTTGAAATTGGGTCGTTGAGCTTAAGTTGCCCTTTACTTATCATATCTGCTAAAACAAGAGAGGTAAATGTTTTAGTTACCGAACCAATTTCAAATAATGTGTTACCGTCAGGTTGTTTAGTACCATTATTATTTATTTTTCCATATCCAAAAACCTGTCTTCCTTTTTCATTAATAATTCCAACAACCATTCCCAAACTTCTACCATTATCAACAGACCTTTTAATAATAAATTTAGCACTATCAATAGATAATTGCCCGACGGTAATTTTCGCGTTTAAAAATAATATACATGTAATTAAAATACTTGTTATTGTCCTGTGCAGTTTTATCATCTAACTAATATTATTTGATCCCTTATCAAAATTAATTTAAAAACTCTAACAACAAAAAAGCTCCCTCTTTAGAAGGAGCTTTTTATATCTACTAATGTTTATTTACTAAACATCAATTTTAGCATACTTAGCATTTTTCTCAATAAAATCTCTGCGCGGTGGTACTTCATCGCCCATTAACATAGCAAACACACGGTCGGCTTCAGCAGCATTTTCAACCGATACCTGGCGCAATGTGCGCGATTCAGGATTCATTGTTGTGCTCCATAATTGTTCGGCATTCATCTCACCTAAACCTTTGTAACGTTGTATGCCAACACTTTCAGGTTTATCTCCACCTAATTCTTTTACAAAACCATCACGTTGTTGCTCGTTCCAGCAATAACGTTGTTCTTTTCCTTTTTTAACTAGGTAAAGTGGTGGTGTTGCAATATAAATATAACCACGTTCAAACAACTCCTTCATATGACGGAAGAAGAAAGTAAGAATTAAAGTAGTGATGTGAGAGCCATCCACGTCAGCATCACACATAATAATAATTTTGTGGTAACGTAATTTTTCAATATTCAATGCACGCTCATCTTCCTTAGTACCACGGTAAACACCCAGTGCCGTAAAAATATTTTTTATCTCCTCGTTGTCGTAAATTTTATACTCTAATGCTTTTTCAACGTTCAAAATTTTACCACGTAAAGGTAAAATTGCTTGAAACGCACGGTTACGCCCTTGTTTAGCCGTTCCACCTGCCGAATCTCCCTCAACTAAATATAACTCGCAAACTACTGGGTTATCATCAGCACAATCTGCTAATTTACCGGGTAAACCTGCACCGGTCATAACACTTTTACGTTGCACCATTTCTCGTGCTTTTTTAGCTGCGTGGCGCGCTGTAGCAGCTAAAATAACTTTATCTACAATGGTACGCGCTTGTTTCGGGTTTTCTTCTAAGTAATTATTTAAGGCCTCACTAATTGCCATATCAACAGCACCCATAACCTCATTGTTACCCAATTTGGTTTTTGTTTGCCCTTCAAATTGAGGCTCTTGTACTTTAACCGAAATTACGGCCGTTAAACCCTCACGAAAATCATCGCCGCTTATCTCAATTTTTAATTTAGATAGTAAACCATTTTTCTCAGCGTAATTTTTTAATGTACGGGTTAACCCTCTACGGAAACCAGCTAAGTGGGTACCACCTTCGTGTGTATTAATGTTGTTTACATAACTCTGCATGTTTTCAGCATAGCCTGTGTTATACAACATAGCAACCTCTACCGGAATGCCTTGTTTTTCTCCTTCAACATAAATGGCTTCAGCAATTAAATGTTCTTTAGCGCTATCTAAATATTCAACAAATTCAACAATGCCTCGGGTAGAATAAAATTCTTCTTTTACAAAAGCTCCGTTTTCGTCTTTATGGCGCTCGTCGGTTAATGTAATTCTAATTCCTTTGTTAAGGAATGAAAGCTCGCGCATACGTCCTGCCAAGGTGCTAAAATTATATTCACCAACTATAAATATACTTAAATCGGGTTTAAAGGTTTGTATAGTTCCTCTGTCGGTAGTTGTGCCAACTTCTTTTACATCAAACAAAGGTTTACCACAGCTATATTCTTGCACAAATATTTTTCCTTCGCGGTGTACTTCGGTTTTCATGTGTATAGATAACGCATTTACACATGACATACCCACACCATGCAATCCACCAGATACCTTGTAACTGTCTTTATCAAACTTACCACCTGCGTGTAGTATAGTCATTACCACTTCTAAAGTCGATTTTTTTTCTTTTGGGTGCATCTCAGTTGGGATACCACGACCATCATCTTTTACACGTATGGAGTTATCTTCTAAAATAGAAACCTCTATGTTTTTACAATGCCCTGCAAGTGCCTCATCTATCGAGTTATCTACTATTTCATACACTAAATGATGTAAACCTTTAAAGCCTATATCGCCAATGTACATAGCGGGTCTTTTTCTAACTGCTTCTAAGCCTTCTAATACTTGAATACTGTCGGCTCCGTATGATTTATTTTCTGCTGATTTTACTACTTCTTCCATATAATTGTATATCCAGTAAAGATACTTAATTAAAGCTATTTTTCCTCATAAATTGCTAACAATTGCAGTAAAAAATGTTGGTATTTTTTACCTACGAAAACCCGAAAATTATTTGCTTCTTTGGGCTTTTATTATGAACAAAATTAGGCGCAATATTCCCAATGCCATTACCTGCGGAAATCTGCTTTGCGGATGCCTTGCAATTGTAAAAGCATTTGAAGGTGATTTAATGTGGACAGCCTACTTAGTGGGCATCGCAGCCATTTTAGATTTTTTTGATGGTTTTACAGCGCGTTTATTACATGTAAGTTCACCTATTGGCAAAGATTTAGATAGCCTTGCCGATATGGTAACTTTTGGCGTGGTGCCGGGGGTGGTTATGTTTCAATTGCTAAAGGTTTCAACCTTACTTGTAATAAATCAACCTATTTGGCTTTATATGCCTTATATAGCGTTTTTAATTCCTGTATTCTCTGGTATACGTTTGGCTAAGTTTAACAACGATGTACGCCAGGCAGAATCATTTATAGGTGTAAACACACCTGCTAATTCTATTTTAATTTGCTCGTTGCCCTTAATAATCGGCAGGGATGAGCAAAGTGAAAGCGCCTTAGCTTCCTTTATTTTAAACCCTTATTTGCTTATTGGCATAACAGTGGTTATGTCGTTTTTACTTGTGTCTGAACTGCCTATCTTCTCATTCAAATTCAAATCATTTGGCTGGGCGGGTAACGAAATTCGTTATGTGTTTTTAATTATGTCTGTAATCTTACTGATAACGCTTCAATTTGTAGGTATCCCTTTAATTATTGTATTGTATATCTTAATGAGTGTCATAAATAATTTTCTAACAAAAAATAAAGCAAGTCAAACTAAATAAGCATAATCAGTATATTCGCACCTTAATTTATAACCAATGAAGTTTATAGCCGAAATAGATGTAATGCCGCTTAAAGCATTATTAGACCCCCAGGGTAAAGCTGTTAGCAGCAGTATGAAAAACCTAAAATTACCCGAAATTGATAACGTGCGCATTGGCAAACATATTTCGTTAGAGATAGAAGCTGCCACTAAAGATGTTGCAAAAGCAAAGGTAGATGAGGCTTGCAAAAAACTACTTTGCAACCAAATTATGGAGTTTTATGAGTTCGAACTTCACGAGGCTAAGTAAAACAAGCCTACAGACTAAAAACTTTTAGTACTTTTAGCGCCAATAATTAAATTAATAATTAACTAATACATAACTAACAAATAGAAATGGGATATTTATTTACCTCTGAGTCCGTAAGCGAAGGGCACCCTGATAAAGTAGCTGACCAAATATCAGACGCATTAATTGATAACTTTTTGGCGTTTGATCCGCAAAGTAAAGTTGCCTGCGAAACACTTGTAACAACAGGTCAGGTAGTACTTGCCGGCGAAGTAAAATCTAAAGCATATTTAGATGTACAGGAAATTGCGCGCGAAGTAATTCGTAAAATTGGCTACACAAAGTCAGAATATATGTTTGAGGCAAACTCATGTGGTATCCTGTCTGCTATTCATGAACAATCGGCTGACATTAACCAAGGTGTTGATAGAAAGAAAAAAGAAGAGCAAGGTGCCGGCGACCAGGGTATGATGTTTGGTTATGCAACTAACGAAACCGCTAACTATATGCCATTAGCTTTAGATTTAGCGCATGCTATTTTATTAGAATTAGCTGCTTTACGCAGAGAAGATAAACAAATTAAATATCTGCGCCCTGATGCAAAATCGCAGGTTACATTAGAGTATGATGATAACAACAATCCTATTCGTATAGATGCTATCGTTGTTTCTACACAACACGATGATTTTGATCATGAAAGCAAAATGCTTGCAAAAATTAAAAAAGACATTATCGATATTTTAATTCCACGCGTTAAAAAGAATTATCCAAAATACGCTCACCTATTCAATAACAAAATTGCGTATCACATTAACCCAACAGGTAAATTTGTAATTGGTGGTCCGCATGGCGATACAGGTTTAACGGGTCGTAAAATTATTGTAGATACATATGGCGGAAAAGGTGCACACGGTGGTGGTGCTTTCTCAGGTAAAGACCCGAGTAAAGTTGACAGAAGTGCTGCTTATGCAACTCGTCACATTGCAAAAAACTTAGTAGCTGCGGGTGTTTGTAACGAAGTGTTGGTACAAGTATCTTACGCTATTGGTGTAGCAAAACCTATGGGTATTTTTATTGATACATATGGTACAGCTAAAGTAAAAATGACTGATGGTCAAATTGCTAAAATAGTTGAAAGCGTATTTGATATGCGTCCTTACTTTATCGAACAGCGTTTAAAATTACGTAACCCAATTTATAGCGAAACTGCGGCTTACGGGCACATGGGCCGTAAAAACGAAACAGTAACTAAAACATTTAAAATGCCTGATGGTAAAACAAAAACTGTAAAAGTTGAATTGTTTACTTGGGAAAAACTTGATTACGTGGCTAAAGTAAAAGCAGCGTTTAAGTTGAAATAATAAATTTTATCTCTTATAAAAAAGCCTCATCAATCGATGGGGCTTTTTTTATTACTTGTTTATAAGGTAAAACTTTTGCCGTATGTAGGAATTGCCTGCTTGCAAAACCAAAACATAAACACCCGAAGAAAAACTAGCTGTACTAATTTTAAATTCATTAACACCTAGCTGAAACGAAAAATATTCTTCAAACATTTTTTGTCCCAATGCATTATATATCTGTACTAAATAATTATTGTTGTTATACGAATTATAAAAAGCATCTACGTAACCATCCAAAACCACATTGGGGGCAATTGCTAAAGTAGAATGTGTGAAATCTAAATTGGCAGGCGGCTTATTGTTATAGTATATAGTTTGTATGGTGTCTGTTTTAAAAACTGTTCCGCATATATTAGTAACGGCTAGTTTCACATGGTAAAATTGTGTTGTATCATAATATACATGCATAGTGTCTCTGCCGCTTGCATGGCTTCCGTCACCAAAAGTCCAGTAATAAGTTGGTGCAGGAATGCCTGTGTAATTTGCATGTACACGCAATGTATCGTTAGCAATAGATGTTGTATAACTTGCATTGGCCGATGAAGTTTCTGTTATATGTATTTGCTGTGTAAGTCTACTCGAATCACCGGTGTTATAAGCTGTTAATGTTACTTGATAATAACCTGTATCAGCATACTGATGATTGGGTAATGTTTGCGTAGAATGTGTGCCATCTCCAAAATCCCAATAAAAAGATACAGCGCAACCCGAACTATTTGCAAAATTATTCGAGCATGGTATAAACGAAAAACCTGCTATTGGTATAGTGCCTATAGTAACTAACTTGGTAGTAGATACGGTATAAAAATGATTGTTGGTTGTTAACGTAACCGAATAACTGCCTACATATGGGAACCGAAAACAAGTTGTTGAATCGGTAGAACTAAACAAAGGCGGGGCAGCAGAACTTGTATCACTAACCGTCCAAGTGTAAGTTATGCCTCCTATAGTTTGGTTAATAAAACAAGTTGTGTCTCCTAAACAAGTTTTTATATAAGAAAAATTGGGTGAAGGTGGCGGTTGTTGTGTTATATGAATAGAATCTTCTCCATAAATAGGGCCACAGGCGTTACCGGTGCTTAAACCAACGGCATATGTGGCGGTAGAGTCTTTATATACATGCATAGTGTCTCTGCCTGAGCCATATCCATTTATGCTATTGTCGCCAAATGCCCATTGATATGATGTGGGTGTGTGACTAGCATAAGTTGCATGAAAAAACACCGTATCGTGAGCTATTACGTAAGTAAAATTGCTATTGCAATATGACTCTATCGTAATATATATTTGTTTTTTTAGCGTGTCCGATTTATTTCCGTTGTATGCTATAAGGGTTACCATATAGCTTCCCGTATCGGCAAATTGATGTATGGGTATATTGTTGGTTGAATTTGCACCATCACCAAAATCCCAATAAAAAGATGTGGCGCAAAGCGATGTATTTACAAATTGATTTGCGCAGGAAATAAAAGAAAAATCTGCTTTTGTAACGGTATCAATAGTAATTACTTTAGTTGCTGTATTGTAGTGATTATCGTAAGCAGTTAATGAAACTGTATAATTGCCTGTTTTTTTAAAATAAAAGCAAATAGAAGTATCATTCCCATTATTGGTATTATATAAAGTATCAAGATGTGGAAGACCGTGAGAGATTGAATCGCCTACCACAGTCCATGTAAATGTGTTGCCTCTTATAGTTTGGTTTATAAAACAAGTAGTATCTCCAAAACATGAATTAGCCCAAGAAAAATTTGATGTTGGAGGTAAATTATCTACATGGGGTGGAGGGGAGTTTAATTTTTTATTTTGAGCAAAAATGCTCGTAGCACTATTAAATAGAAGTAATAAAAAAAACATGTATTTAATTTTTTTCATACTACTAATTAAACGGACTGGTTGGTAATGGTTTTTTATGTAACTCAAATACTTTAGTTACCGCAACACTAAAAGCATATTTAGCGGCTAACTGAATGCCCGAATAATATTGATAAACAGGAAAATCTCCGTAAATCGAAAAATTTAAATCGTGACCTAAGTAAACGCCAACACCGGGTGTAACAAACACACGACTAGAACAACTAGAAAATAACCCCACCCCGTTTACTTTATCGCAATCCTTATTTTCATTTCTCACCATTGCAATAAACGAAATGTCTTTGTATAATTTAAAAGCCGATGATAATGTATTTGTGTTAGTAACTCCATACTGATAACCTTGTGGGTTAACACCGTTGTAATCAGTTCTCGAGTTAAACATAATACTTTTCTTTTTATTTTTAAAAGGTTTTAGCATGGCATAAAAAGTAAACATGCCCGAGTAAGCTCCAGTACCCGGTTGTACATCGCGAGTTAATTCTACATTATCAACACCTAATTTATAAGGGCCTGTTGGTAATTTTACACCACCTGATAATGTAAGCGAAAGCACGTCGTTTTTAGAATGAAAAATATTGTACTTAGCATATAACTCCATATCCGAAAAACCACTTCCTACTAATTGTTGCTGACCAATAACAGGTATATTAAAGTTTTCTATTTTGTTAATATAATAACCAAATGAAGCTTGCATAGTAAACTTATCTGTAATGCCATATGATAAACTTAAACCACTGTAATCAGAAAAATCGTTATTTAAATAACTGAATGCAACGGGTTTATCTCCACTATAATATTTATCTGAATAATCTCTTTTAAAAAAGGAGAATAGTAGCAGGTCTCCTTTTTCAAGTACCCCAAAGTTTGCTGTACCTGGTGCACAACAGCCTGATGTGCATTGAGCAAAAACAGTAACACTATAAAATAAATAAGATAATAGTAAAACAATATATCGCATACTGTAATTTAATTCGATACTGTAATAGGAATTGTAATGGTAGCAGAATGTACACCATCAGAAACTACGCAGGTTATTGTATAAGTTCCTATACACGAATCGCTGTAATAAATAGCAGCACCATTACCGAATAAATCGCCGTGTGATGTTGTCCACTTATAGGTTAAATTATTTCCGGTGGCGGTAGCATATAATTTAGATGCGATACCTATTTTAACTGGGTTAGGAGTTAATGTAATTTTTGTAAATGAAAATGTTCCACCTGTGCTTGGTGGTGTACTTGCTATGTCCGAATAATTTTTCGATGTGCCGTAAGCAACTGCATCGTTGTTGGTTTTTTTACAACTACAAATAGTTAAACAAACAATAAATGCAAATAATATAAAAACTGACTTTTTCATGGGACTCAATTCCATCAAATTTACGTAAAAACGATAAGATAAAGTGTTAAAACAAAATATTGTTTGCTAAGTTTTATATATTTGCCACGGTGCAAAAAATAAAAAAATATATAGCTGGTTTTTTATTATTGGTTTTTTCGCTGGCGGCGTTACCTCCGTCGGTATTGCACAATGCCTTTGCAAACCATACTGATACGGCTGATAACTATTGCGATTTTTACCACAAAGATTTAGGCACTCACGTAGAGAGTGAACATACCAGTTGCGATATTTTTAAAGCAAATACACCTGTTTATGATGTTTTAACAGTTTCACATTCAGTTTTTGTTTTTCGTGTTGTTATATCTCAATATAAAATAGCCGAAATTTCTTCGGTTTCTCACAAGGTTAAAATAAGCCTTCCTGCAAGGGCTCCCCCAATAGCTTAATTTTTATCGTTTCTTTTTGTAATGAGCATTTTTTGCCGTTACATTAATTATTCATTTTAAAAATTAAGCACATGAAAAATATTTTATTTATCATAACACTATTTGTTATGTATAACAGTAGCGCACAAAACAACCTCAAAGGCTTTGTGCGCGATAAGCAAAACAATGAGCCCCTTCCGGGCGCAATTATTTATTTCCCTGATTTAAAAAACGGTACGGCCTCAAAAACAGATGGCTCATATGAAATAAAAAACCTGCCAAAAACAAAAACCATTATGCAGGTAAAATTAGTTGGGTACAAAACTTTTGTCCAGTTAATTGATTTATCGGCAGTTTCTGAGTTGACTATTTTATTAGAACAATCTGTTTTAGAATCTAATGAAGTAGTTGTAACGGGCGTTTCAAAAACAACCGAAATAAAAAGAAGCCCTATACCCATTATTTCTATCGATAATAAATATTTAACCCAAAACACGGCTACCAACGCTATTGATGCTATTGCCCGAACGCCTGGTGTTAGCGCTTTAAGTACGGGGCCCAATGTTTCTAAACCTTTTATACGTGGTTTAGGTTATAACCGAATCCTAACCTTGTTTGATGGTGTCAGGCAAGAGGGACAACAATGGGGTGATGAACATGGCATAGAAATGGATCAATTTTTAATTGATAGAATAGAAGTTGTAAAAGGTCCCGCTAGTTTAATTTATGGTAGCGATGCGCTTGCAGGTGTTGTAAATTTATTGCCTGCAAATACGCTTCCCCAAGGTGTTATAAAGGGCGATATACAAACCAATTATCAAACCAATAATGGGTTGTTTGCTGGTTCGGCAAATATGGCCGGCAATTCAAATGGATTTATTTGGGGCTTGCGCGCCTCGCATAAAGAGGCAACTAATTATCAAAATAAATATGATGGTAGAGTTTACAACACGGGGTTTAAGGAAACCGATTTTAATGTAAATTTAGGGATAAACCGCAAGTGGGGTTATTCACATTTAAATGTTTCTGCCTTCGATAACTTACAAGAAATTCCGGATGGTAGCCGAGATAGCACCACACGTAAATTTACTAAGCAAATAACCGAGGCAGATACTTTTCGCCCAATTGTTTCTCCTGCCGAATTAAAGTCATATACCATCTCAACTCAACACCAACACGTACAACATTACCGTGCTTTTTTAAATAATAATTTTATTATAAGGCAGAGTAAGTTAGCAGTTAATTTGGGGTATCAACAAAGCATTCGTAGGGAATATGCGCATCCACAAGCACCCGATATTGCAGGTTTGTATTTAAAGTTAAACACAGCTACTTACGATATAAAATATTATTTACCTGAGCGAAAAGGTTTTGAAAGCATAGTGGGCATCAATGGAATGTACCAAACAAATAATACAAATGCAGCCACTGAGTTTGTTATTCCAAATTATTCTCTTTTTGATTTTGCACCTTTTGCTTTTTTAAAAAAGAATATTGGTAAATGGGATATTGCTGCCGGTGCACGCTACGACACCCGAAGTTTTAACAATAGTAGTATGTATGTTGGTACAAATCCAACAACGGGTTTTGATATGATTGTAGCCGGAAAAGATACCGTTGGTGCTACACATCAATTTACACAATACAAGCATATTTTTTCCGGTTTTAGTGGTAGCGCGGGTGCAACCTTTAATGTATCCGAAAGACTTTTATTTAAAGCTAATATAGCGCGTGGTTTCCGTGCCCCCAACATTTCAGAGATTTCGGCCAATGGCATCCATCCTGGTACAGGTTTCGATCAATTGGGTAACTCAAGTTTTAAACCTGAGTTTTCTTTGCAGGAAGATGTGGGTATTTTTTACGATGATGACCATATCTCTACCAGTATTGAAGTTTTTAATAACAATATCAGTAATTATATTTTTAATCAAAAACTACAAAGTGCGCACGGGGGAGATTCTACCATAGTGCAAGCAGGTGCATCATATCCCGTATTTAAATTTCAGCAAACTAATGCACAATTATATGGTGGTGAGGCTCATATCGATATCCATCCTCATCCTTTAGATTGGTTACATTTTGAAAACTCACTATCAATTGTATACGCTCTTAATTTAGGTGGCAACGGCGTTAAAGTTACCGATAGCACAAAGTATCTTCCTTACATTCCGCCTGTACATACAACTTCTGAATTGCGTGCCGAGTTTAAAAAGAAAATGGGTTGCTTTTCCTCTATCTATATTAAATTTGGTGTGCAGTGGTATGCCGCTCAAAACCGTGCATTTTTAGCATATAATACTGAAACAAAAACTCCTGGTTACACATTGCTGAATGCAGGTTTTGGTTCTAACATTATTAACAAAAAAGGTATAACGCTTTTTACCATTGGTGTTTTTGGCACTAATCTCGCTGATGTGGCTTATCAAAATAATATGAGTCGTTTAAAATATTTTGATAACTATCCTGTTAATGGTACGGGCAGAAGTGGTATCTATAGTATGGGGCGTAACATAAGTTTTAAACTTACCGTACCAATTAATATAAAGAAAGGATAAAAAACCCTTTATTTTTTTGTTAAAACAGAAACGATTGATATCTAATTGTTAAAATGGTTTTGCCGTTTATAATTTATTTGCTACCTTTCATCATAGCTAATATGCAATAAAACCATTTTGCTTGTATTGGCTAAAAAGTGCCCTATTTTGCTCTAAACCCACTAAACCTGCACAAAATGAAAAACAACAACTACTTTTTAAAAGGCTTAGCATTTATAAGCCTTTTTGGCTTAGGAATTAATCAGTCTTTTGCGCAAGAACAAACTCGTTTAGGTAACGTAAAAGTTGTTTCATATCATCAAGAAACAAAGCTGCCAAACTTTATCAGGTTTACCGAAGCGCAAAATGTAACTCCCGATAAATTTGTTGAGTGGGCAACTTATGCCTTTAATTTACCAAGCACATCAACTTTAAAATCATATAGTGTCGAAAACGATGAATTGGGATTTACACATACTCGATATAAACAATATGCCAATGGTTATCCGGTTGAAGGAACACAATTAATTACACATTACCGTGATGGAAAATTACAAACTGTTAATGGAGAATATTTTCAAAACATGAGTTCTTCTTATTCTGCTTCTTTATCAGAAGCAGATGCTTTACAGTTTGCATTAAAAAAAGTAAACGCCAAAAAATATAAATGGGATAATGAGGCAGAAGAAGCGCAAAAACGTAAAGAACTAAATAACTCTAATTTTACTTATTACCCAAAAGGAGAATTAGTTGTTATACATAAAAAAGGTGCAGACTATTCAGCTTCTAGTTTAAAGCTAGCTTATAAATTTAATATATATGCGGTTGAACCTTTATCTCGTGCCAATGTTTTTGTTGACGCACAAAGTGGTGAAATATTAGATAGCAAAAGCCTTATTTGTAATACAGATGTAGTTGGCTCGGCTGTTACCATGTATAGTGGTACTGTAACTATGACATCTGATAACACCGGTACAAATGCGTATCGTTTACGTGAAACCGGACGTGGCTTGGGTATAAACACGTATAACATGAACAATACAACTAATTATACGCAAACCGATTTTACAAACACTTCAAGCACATGGAACTTACCAGGAACTGATCAAGCTGCAGCTGACGCTCATTGGGGTGCTGAAAAAACTTACGATTATTATAAAAATATTCATAACAGAAATAGTATCGATGGAAATGGCTATGCGCTTAATAGTTATATGCACTACAGCACTAATTTCGTAAATGCATATTGGGATGGTACAGAAATGACCTATGGCGATGGTGATGTTAGTCAAGGATTTTTAATGATGACAGCTCTTGATGTTTGTGGTCATGAAATTACGCATGGCTTAACTTCTTTTACTTCTATGTTAAATGGCGGAGGAACAGACGAAGCTTCGGCCCTTAATGAAGGAAATTCAGATATTTTTGGAACTACTATCGAAAATTATGCGCGTCCTAATCAATGGGATTGGATAATTGGTGGTGATATAACTTGTACTACAGCCGGTGTTCCAAATCATGCGGGTATTAGAGATATGTCAAACCCTAAAAATATAGGGCAACCAAATTGTTATATGGGCACTAATTGGGATCCTAACGGAGAGTGCCATAATAATAATGGTCCATTTATTTATTGGTACTATTTATTATGCCAGGGTGGTAGTGGAACTAATGATATAGGCAGTGTATGGAATGTAACAGGTATAACCATGGCAGAAGCAAAATTTATTGCATTCCGTGGTAACACAGTATATTTTACGCAAAATACTACATATGCCGATGCACGTACTGCTATGATAGAAGCAGCAACTGATTTGTACGGCATTTGCTCTCAAGAGTTGGCTTCAACTACTAACGCTTGGTATGCTGTTGGTGTAGGGGCTGCTGCAACCGGAAGCGGAGTGCCGACAGCGGCTTTTTTAGCTGATAACACAATGTCTTGCTCAGTGCCTTTAACAGTTAATTTTACTAATAACACAACCGGTGCTACAACATACAATTGGAGTTTTGGCGATGGTGCAACAAGTACAACAGCCGCTCCTGCACATACATACACTGCTGCAGGAACTTATGCTGTTCAATTAATTGCAACCGGAACTTGCTCTGCTACAAGTAAAGATACGCTTACCAAAACAAGCTATATAACGGTAAACGGTGCACCAAGTGTAACAAGTAGTACAGCGGCTTGTGGACCTCAATCATTTGTGCTTACTGCAAACGGAGCAGGAACTATAACTTGGTCAAATGCTTCAGGTACAGTTGGTACTGGCTCTGTGTACACTACACCAACGCTTACAACTTCTACCTCTTATTCTGCTACAAGTAGTATTATGACAACAGGTACCACAACGGTTACAGGAGCACCCGCATTAAATACAACCTTAAATGCAGGAGGTTATCTTAACTTTTCACATTATTTAATTTTTGATGCTACTGCTGGATTTATGCTTAGTTCGGTTGATATTTATGGAGACCCATCAGCAACTTCGCAACCAACCATACAATTATTGGATAACACGGGTGCTACTTTGCAAAGCATTAGCCCGGCTTCTATTGTTGGTGGAGTAAATACAGTAACACTTAACTGGCACGTTCCTATTGGCACAGGTTATCGCTTTGTCGCTACAGGTACAAATATTAATTTATTCCGTAATAATGGAGGCGCAACATATCCTATAGCAGTAAGTACTGTAGCATCAATTACAGGAACAGATGTAACTTCAACAGCTCCAACTTATTATTATTGGTTCTATAACTGGCAAGTAGTACCTGATGCACCATGTTATAGTCCTGCAAGTGTTGTTACACCAAGTATAAGCACTTGTGCGGGCATTGCAACCAATAATGCACAATCATCATCTATTTCTATTTATCCAAATCCTGCTCATAACAGTATTTTTGTTAGCGCACCTGACAATACAAGCTCTATTTCTGTAACTGATATTATTGGACAAACAGTTGTTGCCGAACAAAAAGTAAACGGCGCGCAACAAGTGCAAACCATTGATATAGCAAACTTAGCTAATGGGGTTTATTTTATGAAAATAAATTCAACCGATAACCAAACTAAAATAATTAGATTTATTAAGGATTAATAAATCAAAATTATCCCTCAATAAAAAACGCCATACAATTTGTATGGCGTTTTTAGTTTATTGGTTTTGTAAGTTAAGCAACAACAAAATTTAATTCCTTATTTACTAATTCGGCTCCGGTACCTTTTAAATTGTTTATTTCAAGTTTGCCATCTTTAAAACTAACTCCTGTAAATGGGTTGTTATTTATTAATAACGGCCCATCTAAATCAATCCAATCTGCATGTTGCATTAATTGGGCAGCGGCAGCTATTCCACACGAACTCTCCGACATGCAACCAATATTAATTTTCAAACCCTTTTGCTTGGCGTAATGTATAATTTTAACAGCTTCAAAAAGCCCGGTACATTTCATCAATTTTAAATTAATGCCACTAAAACATTTCGCAATTTTATCCATATCACTAAAACGCAACATGCTTTCATCGGCGATTATAGCAATAGGACTTCTTTCGTTTAACCAAGCCATATCATCATAATTATTTTTTGCCAATGGCTGTTCAATAAATAAAACATTTTTAGGGCTCAGCCATTCTATCATTTCTAAAGCTTGGTTTTTATCGGCCCATCCTTGGTTTACATCAACCACTAAAGGCTTATCAGTGTTAACTCTTATGCATTCAATAATTTCGGTATCGTTTTTATTTCCCAGTTTTATTTTTAAAATTTTATAGTCTTGTAATTCGTTTAATTTTTCCGGTATCAAATTTAAATCTCCTATACTAATGGTAACCGACGTGTTTTTTGGCAGAGGCTTTTCTAAACCTAATAAAGCATAAACAGGTCTATTTAAATACTTCCCTAACAAATCATGCAAAGCAATATCTACAGAAGCTTTAGCGGCATTGTTGTTAGGGGTAATAGCATCAATTGCACTAATAACTTCTTCTATTAAAAACGAAAGTTTAAAATTTTTTAAAACAACTGCGGCTTTCTTTAAAAAATCAATAACCGATGTTTGTGTTTCTCCTAAATAGGGTGGGAGTGTAGCTTCACCATAACCAACAATTCCATCATGTTCAATTTTTACATAAACAACTTCAGTAGTTGTTCTGCTTCCATAAGAAAGTCCGAACGGGTGTTTAAATTTAAGTAAATAAAGGGCGTAGCTAAGTTTCATAATGTGGTAAATATAAAACTATAATGCATAAAAAAAGCATGCGAGTTCATCACATGCTTTTTTTCTAACATAACACAAACCTATTTTGTGCCTTTTGCTTTTTTAGGCTCCTTTTGAGCTGCCTTTTGCTCTTTTGTTTTTGGTGTTGCGGCTTTTTGTTTGTCTTTTTGTTTGTGCGTTTTGCTTGTTTCAGTTTTTGGTTTTGTACCGTTAACTGTTGCTCCTTTTTTTGGTAGGCTTGCGCTGTTGGCAAACATGCTAGCACTTAAAAGCGCTGCAACTACCATTAAACTTACTTTTTTCATTTTATTTGTTTTTGATTAAATACAATTAACCAATATGCGTGCCAAACTTTTTTTAAATAAAAAAACGCGTGTTAAAATAACTTAATGAAAAAAATAGGCGATAAAAAAATAATTATTGATGAATAAAATCTATCAAAACTTTATTCAAATTATCTATAGCTAAAGCAATGTTCCATTTGCTTCTATCACGCTTCTCTACGTAATTAGATATAGAGCGTAACTGAACGCATTTCACTTTATATTGATTGCAAGCAAATAAAAATGCAGCACCTTCCATGCTCTCTACATCAGCATTCGTGCGCTGTATAAATTTTTCTATGCTTTGTGTATTGCCATGTGTAGTGTTTACTGTAACACCTTTTACATTTGGTAAATTAGTGAATGATACATGGCTAAAACTATTCTCGTTTTTTAAAGAATAAGTACCTGGTAATTTTAGTTCTTCAAGGGATAAAAATGTTTCATCATCTTCTGCGCCCAAATCGGCAAAGCAATCTTCATCGATGCAAACAACATCTCCAATGGCAAGTTTGTTGGTAAAATTCCCACAAATGCCTGCATTAATTGCCACATCGTATTTGGTGCTTAAATATTTTCCTAAATAAAAGGCAGTATGTGTTGTTCCAACTCCGGTAAGTAAAACGTCTATTTGATGACTCTGATAATTATGCGTAGAGATTATTTTATCCTCAACAGAAGCATTTATTTCCTTCAAAAAGGGTGCTATTTCAAAAACAGTTGCTGATACTAGTAACAAACGCATAATTATTTTTCAATTACACACAAATATAGCAAACCATAATGGTATATTTGTGCCAATAAATTTACTATGCTTTTTATAACTCGCAAAGAACATTTTAACGCCGCTCATAAGCTGTATAACCCGCAATGGACAGAAGAAAAAAACGCCGAAGTATTTGGCAAATGCTCTAACCCAAACTGGCATGGGCATAATTACAGTTTGTTTGTTACCGTTAAAGGCAATATAAACCCTGAAACTGGTTTCATTGTTAACCTAAAGGAATTGAGCACGGTTATCAGAACAGAAATATGCGATAAACTCGACCATAAAAATTTGAATTTAGATGTTGATTTTTTAAAGGGAGTTATGACTAGTACCGAAAATGTAACCATTGCTATATTTAATATACTTGCCCCAAAAATCAAAAAAATGGGTGCTGAATTACATGGCATAAAACTATACGAAACCGAAAACAACTACGTAGAGTATTTTGGTAACTAAATGCGCATAATTGATACCATACCGCATCCTTCTATTCAAATAAGTATCTTTCAGATGAATGATAAGTACTTGGTTAAGTTTGAAGCTGCCATGATGGAGCAGGTTTTTAAATTTGATACTACCGAAGTAAAAGGTGTTGATGCGCTTAAACAAATTATTAATGCTGATTTTATAGATGCGGTTCGCAAGCGTTTCAACGAAATGTTTTTACAATACAAAGCGTCTTTTTAAAGCAATCCATGCCAGCCGTTATTCTTAGTACAGCCTATTTGCCTCCTGTAGCCTATTTTAAAAAAATAAAAGATGCTGCTAGCGTTTATATTGAAAAGCACGAACATTATTTAAAACAAAGTTACCGTAACCGTTGTAATATATTTGGGGCTAATGGTGTTTTATCATTAAGCATTCCTGTAATTAACAAGCACGATAAAGAAATTATAACCGACACCAAAATTTCTTATGTCGAAAAATGGCAACAACAACATTGGCGTACTATAGAAAGCGCTTATCGCAACAGTCCCTATTTTATTTATTATGCTGATGCGCTAAAACCCTTCTACCAAAAAAAATATACTTTTCTGTTTGATTTTAATACGGAACTACTTCAGTTACTTATAAATAACTTCAAGTTAAATGCCGAAATAAAGTTTTCCGAAGCCTTTGAAAAATCAAACTCTTTAGAAGATTTTAGATATTCCATCCATCCAAAGAATGAAATAGTGGCTATCGAATTTAAACCCTATTCGCAATTATTTAATGAGAAGTTTCCTTTTGTGCCAAACCTAAGCAGCATCGATTTATTATTCAATGCTGGCCCTCACGCTAAAGATTATTTGTAGAGCTTTATTTTTTTAACAGCTTAAAGGCATGCGACCATTGGTTATGCAGCATACCCGGAATGCACCACAGCATACATAAAGGCTCAATAGCACGTGCAGCTTCAGCTTTACCCATATCTTCTATTTCCCAGCCAAATTGGTCGAGTATATGCTTAACTTCTTTTTTTGCATCATCATTGTTTCCACAAATGAACATACTTGGCATAACACCGCTAAAATCCGGATTTACCATAAAAGCGCTACCAACACTATTAAAAGCTTTTACAAAATTTGCTTTAGGGGCAAATTTTTGCAACTGTTCCATTAACGAGCTGTTTAAATCAGTATAAAAATGCAGCACTCCATTTACCGGTGGGTTTTTCTCATCTATAGGGTTTGTACAATCTATAATTGTTTTACTCGATAGATGACTAATGCCAGCCATCTTTAAAACATCTTCAGCAGCATGTCCTTTTACAGCTAGTACAATTATATCGGCTGTTTTTGCCGCTTCTTCAAACGACATAACTTTTACTCTGAAATTAATTTTTGCTTGCCAATCGGCCAGTTTATCGGGGTTGTTAGTGCCAACTACTACTTCATATCCGTGTGTTAAAAAGCCCTGTGCTAGTGTTTTACCTACAATGCCCGAGCCCAGTATTCCTATTTTTTTGGTAATCATAATTCTTAATTTTTAATAATATAAAGGTATATCATTTTTCTTTTCTCATAAGTATTTTAGTGTTAAAACAAAAAGGCTTTTACCTTTGCAATCCATGTATTTAAAGCAGCTAAGTATCATTAATTTTAAAAACTACGCCGAGGCTACGGTGCAGTTTCATCCTAAACTAAATTGTTTTACGGGGGTTAATGGCATGGGTAAAACCAATCTGTTAGATGCTATTTATTACCTGTCGTTTTGCAAAAGTTATTCTAACACTATTGATAGTCAGAATATACTTTTCGATCAGGATTTTTTTATGTTGCAGGGCTTGTTTGACAATGGTGTTGAAATAGACGAGGTTTATTGTGGGATAAAACGTGCGCAAAAAAAAGTGTTTAAACGTAATAAAAAGGAATACGAAAAATTATCCGACCACATAGGTTTGTTTCCTTTAGTTATGATTAGCCCGGCTGATACAAACCTTATTACGGGTGGTAGCGACCAACGCCGTCGGTTTATTGATGGTATCATTTCTCAATTCGATAAATTGTATTTAGATAATCTGGTACATTATAATCACATCCTACAACAGCGTAATGCCTTGCTAAAGCACTTTTCTATAACCCGCTCTTTTGATAGTGTTGGTTTAGAGGTGTGGGATGAACAATTGGTGACTTATGGTTCTTATATACACAATGCCCGAGAGGTTTTTCTAAAAGAATTTATTTCTGTATTCGAAAAATATTATGCTCTTATTGCAGAGAATAACGAGCAGGTGCGTTTAAAATATGTATCAACTATTCAACAAGATTATAAAGCTGCGCTGCAGGCAGCTATAAAGAAAGATTGTGCTTTAGAACATACCAGTATAGGTGTACATCGCGATGATTTAGATTTTCTGTTAAGCGAAAACCCAATTAAAAAATTCGCTTCGCAGGGGCAACAAAAAACTTATTTGCTGGCATTAAAATTAGCCCAGTACGAGTTTATTAAAAATAAAAAAGGTGTAAGGCCTTTGTTGTTACTGGATGATATACATGATAAGTTAGACGCACACCGTTTTAAAAAATTAATTGATATAGTTTCTTCCGACCAATTTGGGCAAATTTTTATTACCGATACGCATACTGAAAGAATGCAACAATTATTTGCTCACACTACTGATAGAAAAATTTTTAAAGTAGAAAATGCTGTAATTAGTGAAATTGAGTAGCGTGAAACTACTCTAACGAAACAGTTGATGTTAACATAAACAAAGCAGTTTCATCATTTATTTTAGCAAACTCATAAGTAAGCTTGTTACCCGATTTCATGGCAATAGTAATAAAGCCTAAGCCTGCGCCGCCTTTTTCTGATAATTGATTGTTTTCTAAATGCCCCATATAATATTGTTTAAGTGCCGCAGCGTCTTCAAACTCATTAATGGTTTTCATTTGAGCTTCTAAACCTGTAATATTTTTTGCTTGTACTAAGTTAGCAGAAGTAATGTGCGTTTTTACACCGTTTTTTCTAAGAATAAAAAAGTTGTGTTGTTTGCCTTCGCCATCTTTATTTCCATGTATCAGCATGTTCTGAAGGGTTTCTACACTAATAAAAAATATTTTTTTAAGCGGGCCTTTGGGCACACCAGCTTCTACAATTTTTGTTTCCACCTCGTTCTCTAACTTGGCAACTTGCTCTTGCGATAAAGCGCCATTAAAAGATACCAATACACTCTCATTAGCAGATACCTCTTGCAGCAGAGTTTTAAATTTCTCTGTAAAAAAACCTTCTATGTTTGTGCTTTCGCTCACAAAATATTACTTAAACAATCCGTGCAATTCTGCGTCAATTTGCCTAATGATTTTTCCTAAGTCTTCAGGCTTTTCATTTATGTTTAAATCATCCACATCTACAATCACAAATCTACCCGCTTCGTAAGATGTAATCCAAGCTTCGTAACGCTCGTTTAATCTTTTCAAATAATCAAGTCTAATGGCAGCTTCGTATTCTCTTCCTCTTTTCTGTATATTTTTTACTAATGTTGGTACCGATGCGCGCAAATAAATTAATAAATCAGGTGGCTTTACTAAACTCTCCATTAATTTAAAAAGCGAAAAATAGTTTTCAAAATCACGCGTTGTCATAAGCCCCATAGCATGTAGGTTAGGAGCAAAAATGTAAGCATCTTCGTAAATGGTACGATCTTGTATGACAGTTTTTTTTCCTTTATGGATATCTAAAATCTGATCGAAACGATTATTTAAAAAATATACTTGCAGGTTAAATGACCAACGTTGCATGTCTTCATAAAAATCGTTTAAGTATGGGTTATCATCAGCATCTTCAAAATGAGGAGTCCACTTAAAATGTTTTGCCAACAATGATGTTAAGGTAGTTTTACCCGAACCTATGTTTCCGGCAATGGCTATATGCATATACTGTTTTGTTTAAGTAATGAAATAATAAGCTAAAGTAAAAATTATTTTAGCTTAAAAAAAATTATTTTTAAAGCTCCCTTTTTAGCAATTATCCAATAAAAAACGCTTCATAATTTATGAAGCGTTTTTTTATAAAAGTTAAAAATAAATTAATCGTTTACAAACTTTTTAGTGGTTTGTTTATTTGTAGTTAAGTTAGTAATGTTTACGTATAACACTTGGTTTTTGTTATCGCTTATGTTTATATAAATTTTATCGTTAACAACACTTAACTCAGCGTCGTTTAAAACAACTTGTCCTAAAACATTATATACCGAAATGCTTACTTTAGTTTGGTTAGTGTAATCAAACTGTATATAATTGCCCGAAGCATCTCTGCTTAAATTTATATTGCCATCACCTGTGTTGGCCTGTTTAATGCCAGTTGTTGCGTTAACGGTTATAACCTGTGTAGAGGTGGCTGTATCGTTACAATTAGCATTAATGGCCTGTAAAGTAATGGTATACGTACCGGCATTATTATATATATAATTTGGTGTTTGCATGCTTGATATATCCCCATCACCAAAATTCCAAACATAGTTAGTAGCATTGGCACTGTTGTTTGTAAGTACAACGTTATCACCTGCATTAATCTGAGATGATGCTGTAAAGGCAGATGTTGCCGCTGCAGGAGCGGTTAGGGTAAATGTTTGCGTTGCGCTATTACAACTACCAACAGTTGATACATCTACACTGTAAACACCATTGTTTAATCCGGTTAAAGTATCGGCAGTTGCTTTATTTAACGATGTTTTTACAATAGTACCGCTTGCATTTTTCCAAATGTAGTTCCAAGGTCCTGCATCGTTACCAACAGCAGTAATTGAGCCGTCATTTTTAACATGACAACTTGCAGTAACCGTATTAGTAGTTATAGCTAGTGGAGTAATAGTTATATTTAAAACAAAACGAGCAACTGTTTCGCTATCATTAATGGTTACCGTAAATGCACCTGCATGTAAATCTTGGTCAGGCATAACGTTGTAGTTATCATGTAATTTTACACAAGCACCTGCCGGAAGACTTTGTAAATTTTTAGTAGACATGGTGTACTGTGTTGTAGTACCGCTAAGTATTTTTACAGGTATAGCATAGTTTTGAGTTAAACCGGGCATGCCATTAATAGCAAAGTTATTACCTAAACTAGCAGTAGTTATTTGTAAAACTCCGTTCCAAGGAAAAGCTAAAGCATCGTAAGCATCTAAGCCGGTTGTGCTGTTAGGATTAAATGATATAGCAGCTTCTTCATGTAATGCATTAGCATTAGCACCTTCAATAACTAAATTAAACATAGGAGTTGCCGATTGTACTTGGTTTGGGTTAGCCATTCTACCAATTATTTGGTTGCCTGCGATTTTATCTCCTTCTTGAATATTAAAAGGCAAGCTGCCTGCAAACGTTTGTACGTAAAAACCTAAACCTGCAGGAATTACATCACTTAATGCATAACTTCCTGAAGTAGTTCCACCACCACCCACAATATAGGTAGAGTAAGCTTGAGTAACCGAATTGTAAGCATAATAAGTTGTAATTGCATTACCATTTCTGGCGGCTAGTTTTGCCCATGAAATAGGAGATGGATATGGATTTGCCAATGAGTTAAATCCATCTGTTGCTGCACCACCGTTACTGTTGGTTAAAGTCCAGCCAAAGTTTCCTATTTGCGGAGGACCAGTTGCCGAAATAAATTCACCCGGTGTAGGATCCTGAGGTTGGTTTGTGCCCATATAAACCCAATAACCGCTACCCACAACTATAGCATCTGTATTGCTATTAATGCCAATATAATGACCCATAGCATTTGGGTCTCCTGTTGCCGCCGATTCACTGTACGAATCAATAGATGTAAATGCTACACCACCATTTTGCGCACTGCCGTTACCATCAGCACAAGCAGGGCAGGTAATTTTAAACGTGTTATTCCAGTCAGAAAAAGTTGTGTTAACCCCTGCAACGCCCATTAACGACCAATTTGTTTGGTTTCCGGTAGGGTCATGGTAAACCTGCGATACAATATTACCCAAAAAACCACCGCTACCACTAACCATGCCAATTCGTCCAACATGCCCAACAGTTACTTGGTCGGCAACTAAAGTTACATAAGTACCACCGCTTGCATCAATTGTACCCGATGTTGGCGAAATACTATCTATTATATTTAAATTAGCACCAATTGTAAGCGTATAAGCTGAACTACTATCATTCATGGTTAAATTACTTAATGCATTGGTACTTCCGTCAGTGGTTTGATCCATATATAAACTATTTGCTTCAACAAAACCACCAGCAGTAGCATTACTGTATATTTTTATTGATGAAGTAGTAGACCCCGTAATAACATTAGCATTTGAATTTCCGAAAGTAACATCACAATCATTATCTAAGGTAAGCGTATGACTATTTAAATTAATAGAACCACTGGCTTGATTAAAAGTACTACCGCCACCGCCACCGCTTATCAATAAATTACTACCTAAAATAATTGAACCAGAATTTATTGAAAGATCACTTAAAACACTACTCCCTGCGGTAAAATTAATAGTTCCTAAACTACCTGTTGTTGAATTGTTTAAAATCGCAGAATTATCCCCTGTAATTGTACCTGAGCCTACAAGAGTTGATGTACCACTAAAATTTAAAGTCCCACCATTTAGCAAAATAGAACTCCCTGCATTAAGAGTTGATATAGCGCTAGCTAAACTTAAAGTTGCCCCACCTAAATTAAGAGATAACCCTGCATTAATTGTGAATGCAGTGCTAACAGATGATGAACCACTTAACTGCATAGCAGCCGAACCTGATATAATTAAATTATAATATAAATTTGCAAACACAGTTTGGGAGCCAGCAGCAGTAGCATAATTGGCTGTACTGCCGGGACTAAAATTTAAAGTTCCAAATACTGAACTTGAGTTTGAAATAATTAATGTAGCTGAACCATTGACTGTACATCCACCTGTTGCCCCTGAAAAATCCGCTTTAAAACCACCATCAGAAAATGTAAGAGCACTACCAGTGCCTATAATAACTTTAGAACCTGCACCACTTACCGTCCATGCAGTTGTCATAGTAGTACTTTTCCCTAAAGTAAATGTTTGACTACCCGCAGTAAAACTAGCTGGATGGGATCCCAAAGGAGCTGAAGTTCTTCCCCAATTGTTAACATTATTTGGGTTTGCATTAACCGCCGTTAAAGTATAATTTATATTAGAAGCCTTCGCTGTATTTACAAAGCCTAATAAACTTAAGCAAAGTGCTAATGTATAAAGTTGTAATTTTTTTGTCATGATGTGAGTTGTTTTTATAGGTTTAAAAGTAGGTAAAATTTTTTAGCCCTCCAAAAAAATGCTTAAAGCAATTTTTTTTTCGATAAAATCCATAAAATTCTCTGTGAGTTACTTGTTTTTGTGTTAATTTCTAGTTCAGTTTTTAAAAATAAAAAGGCTTAAAATTAACTCCATGTTTATCAAACTCAACTGCCGGAAACGGCAATTTAAAACCATTAAAAACCGAGAAAACACTTTGTAAAAACTTCGATTTGGTTTTTATTTTAGTAAAATTTATATCTAAAGAAAAATAGAATTTTCTGTATCTGTAATAGTAAGTAGGTACTCCATTAGCTCCAATAACTATGCTTTGGTCGTTTATCGGATTAGTACTTGTAGTTCCGTTAGGATAAACAATAACATTACTGGCCCCACTAATCATACCTGTTGCGCCATAACCAAAAGCAAAGGCTATCCATTTCGGGAATTTAGTTTCTTTTTTAAAAAACGAAGCCGGACTAACCGATAACCAATAAGTTTGTCCATTATAATCTTTAATGGGTTGTGATTCCAATGAGGTTCCCAATTCGCTGGGTCTTATACCCGCATAAAATGTTTGATGGAAAGAGTATTTTAAATGAATGCGTTGTTCGTTCCAAAAATATTGCTGCAACGTAAACAAAGCACTACCCGAAACATTGGCCACTTCATCGCCCCAGCTAAAGCCCCAGCCGCTGCTAAAACCATCCATTATTTCAATGGCAGTCATATAGGCAGTACCGTAAGCCTCGCCAATAAAAACGCTTTGTTTGCGGTTATAACCTGCCCATAACATAGCCCGGTAAATTTCGCGCGCGGTGTTATAGGTTGTAAATGTATGCCCCAGTTTATCCATTTGGCACCACTCATTATTATCATTAAAAAAATGAAATTTTGATGCCGCATATTGTTTATACCAAATTTGGTTTAAGCCAACTAATGACACAGCCGTAAATGCGCCCGTAGTGCCTACTAAAATACTTTGACGAATTGTTTTTTGCTTTTTAGTAAGCGAATCAGGAACATCCGTAGTTTGCGAAAAACAATTTTGTATAATCAGAATAAAAAGAAAAAAAAATGCAATTTTTTTATAAAGAAATTTAAAAACCATCTACAATTATTTATGTATTGAAGGGGTATTTGGTTTTTTAAGAAACTCATCCCACTTCATCTTTTTATAATCGTCGCTGCCAAAATAATGCGCTATTTTATTGGCCCAATCGGCTGTTTGATAAAAACTAACTACGTCCAAGGTTTCAAGTTTTTCATCTAAAATAACCATAGCAGGGATAATAAAATTTTTACGTGTTAACTCTAAAGCTAATGCATGAAAAGGAAATCCGCCTGCACCATTGTTAGCATATTTTATGCCTTTAAAATCTATCTCACTTTTATCTTGCTGCGCATTAAATTTAACCAAATAGTATTTTTTATTTAAGTAAGAAACCAGTGCCGTATCTGTAAGTGTAGTGGCATTCATTACCCTGCATGTATTGCAAAAATCGGTATATATATCAACCAGTATTTTTTTAGGGTGTTTTTTCTGAAGCTCTAAAGCCTCATTAAATGTATATGTTTTAGGTTGTTTTTTTACAAAATTGGTATCGTAAAAAGTGTGTTCAAAGTTTTTATTAAAATCATCATAAGAAGCTGTTCTAAAAGCATTTTCAACCGTAAAAACCAAAAGGGGTTCTATTTTTTTTGTTTCTAAATAACCCTGCGATAATAAATTAAACTGGTAATTATTGGATACAAAAATGGTGGATGGGTAACTTAAACTTTGCCCTAAAAATTTAATAGCCAAATCGTGAGGCGATTTTTTTTCGCTGCTTTTGTTTACATATTTTTCGCCATTATACTCAATGGTGTCATGCGTTTCGGCATTAAATTGCACAGGATAAAAATAAGTGTTTATGTAGCCGGCTATATTAGGGTCAGAATATGTGGTTTTTACCATGTGTTTGCACCAGCCGCACCAATCGGTATATATATCAATTAATAAAGGCTTTTGCTGTTTTTTCATTTCATCCTGCGCCTCTTTAAAAGTAAGCCACTTTACCAATCCATGATTAGTATCAGGTGTAACCGTATGATTTTCTTGGGCTGTTAAACTTAATCCACAAAAAACCGATATTGTTAATAATAAATGCCTAAACATGGCATAAAATTAGAAAAAAAACGGGGTGAAATTTCTTTAATAGCAATTTATAGCTAAATTTGCACCCGAATTTAAAAATCGTTAAAAACCGTTAATTTGTCAATGTCTTATACTACGAGTCTTTTAAGCAAAAAAACACGAATAATAGCGCTGTTTATAACCGTTTTATCTTTTTCAACTTTTAAATCTTTCGCTTACGAACCAAACGAAGATAGCCTTAAAAAAGCTGCGGCAGTTGCAACTACCGAAACTGAAAAAAAAGAAGGTTTTAATGCAGGCAAATTAATTACTGAACACATTGGCGATGCACATGAATGGCATTTATGGGGCGAAGGCGAACATGCAGTTGCTATACCATTACCTGTTATTATATATAACAAGAAAACAGGCTTAGATATTTTTATGTCGAGCAAGTTAGAAGATGGCGAGGTTTATAAAGGCTATAAATTAGTTGAGAATAAAATTGTTGAGGCTGAAGAAGGTTTAGTTGGTGTTACTGATGAAGTTGAAAATGTGGCAACCGGTAATACAAATAATATTATAGACTTATCTATTACTAAAAATGTTACTTCTTTATTAATAAGTGCATTCTTATTATTATGGATATTTTTAAGTGTAGCTAAAACATATAAAAATCGTGTTGGTCAGGCACCAAAAGGTTTACAATCGTTTGTTGAGCCATTGGTTATTTTTGTTAGAGATGATGTTGCTAAAACATCTATTGGACCTAAATATGAAAAATTCATGCCTTATTTATTAACGGTGTTCTTTTTCATCTTTATTAATAATTTAATGGGTTTAGTTCCTTTGTTTCCGGGTGGAGCTAACTTAACGGGTAACATTGCAGTTTGTGCGGTGTTAGCTTGCTTTACCTTACTAATAATTTTTGCTAATAGCAACGCACATTATTGGAGACACATTTTTGCTATGCCGGGTGTGCCTGTTTGGGTACTTATTATATTAACGCCTATTGAACTATTAGGTGTTGTTTTACGCCCATTTGTATTAATGATACGTTTGTTTGCTAACATTACCGCAGGGCACATTATAGCTTTAGCCTTTTTTAGTTTAATATTTATTTTTGGTGAAATGAGTACAGGTGCCGGTTTTGGTGTAGCTGTTTTATCAGTAGCCTTTACGGTGTTTATGGGCTTTTTAGAATTATTGGTAGCATTTTTACAAGCGTATGTTTTCACGCTTTTATCGGCAATGTATTTTGGAGCAGCTATTGAAGAAGGACATCATGCGCATGAAGAACATCATGCACATGAGGGAGCGCATTCTGCTGCACAAATTGATATGGTATAAAGAAATTTAAAAGTTTTTGCCTGTTTCGTAAAACAGGTTTTGTTTAACCTAAATAAAAAAAAGTAACATGATGTCAACTGTATTATTAGAAACCCCGTTAGCACAAGGTGTTGCTGCTGTGGGTGCAGGTATCGCCGCATTAGGTGCAGGTGTAGGTATCGGTCGTATTGGTGGTTCTGCTTTAGAATCAGTAGCACGCCAGCCAGAAGCTGTAAACGACATTCGTAGCAACATGATTTTAACAGCTGCCCTTGTAGAGGGCGCTGCTTTCTTTGCTATGGTTGTTGCACTATTAGTGGTGTTCAACAAGTAATTGATTTTGCGCTAACGATTGGTTAGCGCAATTTCTTTTTTTAGTTAAACAAAAAGTAAAATTAAAAAACAAAAAAATGGAATTAGTAACCCCCGCCATAGGCTTAGTATTTTGGATGATAGTAACTTTTGCTATTATCTTTTTGATACTTAAAAAATTCGCTTGGAAGCCAATTCTTGGCATGATTAAAGAAAGAGAAGATGGCATTGAAAAAGCCCTTCAATCGGCTGAACAAGCTCGTAAGGATATGCATTTACTGCAATCTAATAACGAAAAAATATTAGCTGAAGCACGTGCTGAAAAAGATGCGATGCTTAAAGAAGCACGCGACACAAAAGATGCTATTATTAACGAAGCAAAAACAAGAGCAAAAGTTGAAGCTGACCGTATGGTGGCTCAGGCTCGTGAAGCTATAAATACAGAAAAATTAGCTGCTATTACCGAGTTAAAAGCGCAAGTAGCTACTTTATCAATTGATATTGCTGAGAAAATTTTAAAAGAGCAATTATCATCTGAAGAGAAACAAAAAACATTAACCAGCAATCTTGTAAAAGAAGTTACCTTAAACTAACATGCTAGTAGCCACACGATACGCCAAATCGCTTTTACAACTTGCCAACGAAAAAGGGCAACTTGAAAAAGTTTATGCCGATATGCAATTGGTAGAAAGCGTTTGCGAACATAACAGAGGATTTATTAATTTCTTAAATAGCCCTATTATTAAAACTGATAAAAAGGTTGCTGTTGTTAAAGAAATTTTCTCGGGTAAAGTCAGCGACGTTACTTTAGGTTTTCTTGCGATTCTTACGCTAAAACGCAGAGAATCGTATATGAAATACATTGCTACCGAATTTGTAACACAGTACAAACAACATAAAAATATTTTAACGGCTGTTATTACATCTGCTATTGGCATTGATAGCACAGTAAAAGCAAAAGTGTTAGAGTTAGTAAAGCAAACTACTAAAGGTGAAGTTGAATTAGTAGAAAAAGTAAATAAAGATTTAATTGGTGGCTTTGTACTTACTATTGGCGACAAGCAGGTAGATGCAAGTGTATCAAGAAAATTAAATGACCTAAGAAAAACGTTTTCAGGAAGTACTTTTAATAATTAAATAATACAAATGGCAGAAATTAAACCCGCAGAAGTATCTGCAATTTTACGTCAGCAATTAGCAGGCTTTAAATCAGAAGCTGAATTAGAAGAAGTTGGTACCGTACTACAAGTTGGTGATGGTATCGCTCGTATTTATGGCTTATCAAAAGTTCAAAGTGGCGAGCTTATCGAATTTGAAACCGGCTTACAGGCTATCGTTCTTAACTTAGAAGAAGACAATATTGGTGCCGTATTATTAGGTCCAAGTGTTGGTATCAGCGAAGGTTCTTCTTGCAAACGTACCGGACGCATTGCTTCGTTAAAAGTAGGCGAAGGCATGTTAGGTCGTGTAGTTAACACATTAGGAGAACCAATTGATGGTAAAGGCCCTATTACCGGTACAACTTACGAAATGCCACTTGAGCGTAAAGCTCCGGGGGTAATTTATCGTCAGCCGGTTGCTGAGCCGTTACAAACTGGTATTAAAGCTATCGATGCGATGATTCCAATTGGTCGTGGTCAGCGTGAGCTTATCATTGGCGATCGTCAAACTGGTAAATCTACCGTGGCTATTGATACTATCATTAACCAAAAAGAATTTTTTGAAGCAGGTAAACCTGTGTTTTGTATATACGTAGCAATAGGTCAAAAAGGAAGTACAGTAGCAAACGTACAACGTACTTTAGAAGAAAACGGGGCGATGGCTTACACAGTTATTGTTGCTGCATCTGCTTCTGAGCCTGCTGCTATTCAGTTCTACGCTCCATTTGCGGGTGCTGCTATCGGAGAGTTTTTCCGCGATACCGGTCGTCCTGCATTAATTGTATTTGATGATTTATCTAAACAAGCAGTTGCTTATCGTGAGGTGTCACTATTATTACGTCGTCCTCCGGGGCGTGAAGCATATCCTGGTGACGTGTTTTATTTGCATAGCAGATTGTTAGAGCGTGCAGCTAAAATCAACGCATCTGACAACATTGCTCAAAGCATGAACGACTTACCTGATTCTATTAAAGGAATTGTAAAAGGTGGTGGTTCGTTAACAGCACTTCCTATTATTGAAACACAAGCGGGTGACGTATCTGCTTACATTCCAACAAACGTAATTTCTATTACCGACGGACAGATTTTCTTAGAGGGTAACTTATTTAACTCAGGTGTTCGTCCGGCAATTAACGTAGGTATCTCTGTATCTCGTGTGGGTGGTAACGCTCAAATTAAATCAATGAAAAAAGTAGCAGGTACTTTAAAGCTTGACCAAGCACAGTACCGCGAGCTTGAAGCGTTTGCAAAATTTGGTTCGGATTTAGATTCGGCTACAAAATCAGTACTTGATAAAGGTGCTCGTAACGTAGAAATTTTAAAACAAAATGCGTTTTCTCCACTTCGTGTTGAACAGCAAATTGCAATTATTTACTGTGGTACTCGTAACTTATTACGCGAGGTGCCAGTAAATAAAGTACGCGAATTTGAGAAAGACTTTTTAGATGTATTAGAAAGAAAACACAAAAATGTATTAGATGGTTTAAAAGCTGGTCAGTACACTGATGAGATTACAAATACATTAGAAGAAGTAGCAAAAGAAACATCTAAAAAATTCAAAGCTTAGAATTAAGATTTCATGCCAAACTTAAAAGAAGTACGAAATAGGATAACATCGGTTGGTTCAACCATGCAGATTACAAGCGCCATGAAAATGGTGAGTGCTGCTAAACTTAAACGTGCACAAGATGCTGTTACACAAATGCGCCCCTATGCAAATAAGCTTACTTCTATTTTACAAAACCTAAGTGCAAGCTTAGATACTTCTGAAAATAAATTTGCACGTACTACAGAAAGCGATAATGTGCTTTTAATTGTTATCTCTTCTAATCGTGGTTTAGCTGGTGGTTTTAATGCTAACGTAATTAAAAAGGCATGGAGCTTAATTAAAAACGATTATAAAGGTTCATCTAAAGTATCTGTAATATGTATTGGTAAAAAAGCTGATGATGCTTTTAAAAGAACAGACCATCGCATACATGGAACAGATTTACCACATCATTTAAATGAATTATTTGATAAACTTTCTTTTGATAATGTAGCACCTGTGGCTGATAAAATTATGCAGGCTTTTGCTAATAATCAATTCGATAAAGTTTATTTAGTATATAACCAATTTAAAAATGCGGCGGTACAACTTACGGTAGCTGAACGTTTTTTACCTATTGATACTACTAAATCAGCAGCTGCCGATAGCAAAAACACTACAGATTATATTTTTGAACCAAACAAAGAATACATTGTTAACGAATTAATTCCAAAATCGTTGAAAGTGCAATTCTATAAAGCTTTATTAGATTCTGTTGCTTCTGAACATGGTGCTCGTATGACTGCTATGCATAAAGCAACCGATAACGCTAAAGAAATGTTGCGTTCACTTAAAATTAGCTACAACAAAGCTCGTCAGGCTGCAATTACTAATGAGATATTAGAGATTGTTGGTGGTGCGGAGGCGTTAAAAAGCTAAACTTTAAAAATTATAGTAGAACTAAACCCTTCCTAGCGAAGGGTTTTTTATTGCCCGATTTTTAATTGAAAATTTTCTTAGTTAAGTTGTGTAGGAATTTGCTCTTGTTTAAAAGGCTTGTTAATGCGTTGAACAATTTGGGTTTATTAATAATTAATTCGCGAATAAAATAATTTCTTTTATGCTCTTTCCATAATTTATCATAAACTATTTTGTTATACTGCTTCATAAAAGATGCGGAAAAATTATTTTGCTCAAAACACTTTTTAGCTTGCCAACCCGCATATCTTCCTGATATAATTGCCTGCCCAATGCCCTCGCCGGTTAAAGGGTCAATAAGTGATGCGGCATCTCCGCAAAGCATAAACCGATTGCCTGAAATAGTTGTTTTTCTGGAACCCAATGGTAAACCGTAACCTTCTATTTTACTTATCATTTCGGCATCTGCAAACCTTTCTTTAATAGATGGGTTGGTTTCTATAATGCGTTGCATTTCTTGACGCAAGTTTAGTTTTTTTGCAGCAACACTTTTAGATACTATGCCTAAACCTACATTGGCTTCGTTATTTGGCAAGGGGAAAATCCAAAAATAACCGGGTATAACTTTATCTATAAAATGTAATTCAAAAGTTGACTCCGGAATATCTTTTACGTTTTTAAAATAGGCCCTTACTGCTGCTGCGTGATGTTCAGGGTCGAGTTGTGTTTTGGTAAGTTTTTTTCGTGTAATGCCTTGCTCGCCATCGCAACCAATAATTAATGAGGCTTCAAGTTTTATGTTATCAGCTAAAATAACATAAGCCTTTTTTTCATTTGTCACGACATCTAAGATGGCTGTATGTAGAAATAATTTTACGTTAGTTAGTTGCTTAACGAGATCTAATAAAAAATTATCGAAGTGAACACGTGTACTTATAAAACCATCAACCCCATAACTAATGTCAAGTGTTTTTGTGTTCGGACTAACTATACGAATAGTATTTACGTTTTCTTTTTCGGTAAAATCGGCTAATGCTTTGGCATAAGTTGGATTTATGGTGCTTAAAACTTTAGGAACATAGGCTGCAATGGCATCACCACAAATTTTATCGCGGGGAAAGTTGCTTTTATCAACCAAAGCCACTTTTAAACCTGAAGAACCCAAAGCAAGCGCACAGGTTGCTCCGGCCGGACCGGCACCACAAATTATTACGTCAAATTTTTCGACCATAGATACTGCACTAAATTAACATTTCTATACATCAATTAGTAATTTGTAAAGATTGAGTTTTTATGCTTAAAAAATTATATCTTTGAATTAGTAAACTTTAGGGGTGTCCATTTTAATGGTCTGAGAAATTACCCTTTGAACCTGAACAGGATAATGCCTGCGAAGGGAAAAGTGAAAGAAATACATTTCTGTATTTTCTCTCCTCTTAAAGTTTTAACGGTGTAATAAATTTGATATGATTGTTTTTATCAATAATAAAAATTGTGTGCTTAACGCAGATGCCAATTTAACAATGGTATTAGAGCAAAATGGCATTCTAACCCAAAAAGGAATTGCTGTGGCGGTAAATAATGCCGTAATTCCAAAAACTGAATGGCAAACTAAAACCTTAACCGAAAACGATAAAATAACCATTATAAAAGCCACTCAAGGCGGATGATTTTTTAAATTAATTTAAGAACTTAAAAGCACAAAAATGAAAACAAAAGATAAAGCACCCAATCAAAACGTAATAAGCACAGAGCCGTTGACAGGTTCACGCAAAGTTTTTGTTAAAGGTAAATTGTATGATATTAAAGTAGCCATGCGCGAAATTACCTTGACAGATACTGTACATAAATTTAATGGCAGTAACAAGGTTGAAAAAAATCCTTCGGTTACTGTGTACGATACCAGTGGACCATATACTGATGCCAGCTATACAGTTGATTTAAAAAAAGGTTTACCGCGTTTGCGCCAAGAGTGGATTGTAAAACGTGGTGATGTTGAACAATTAGATACAGTAAGTTCTGAATACGGCACACAACGCATGAACGATAAAAGTTTAGATAGCCTGCGTTTTGAACACATACAAAAACCATACAAAGCTAAACTGGGGAAAAATGTAAGTCAGTTGCATTATGCAAAACAAGGCATCATTACACCTGAGATGGAGTATATCGCTATTCGCGAAAACCAACGCATTGATGAAATACAAAATGCAAACGGAAAAGACCCATTGTGTCATCAGCATGCAGGAAATAGTTTTGGTGCAAACACCCCTATAAAATTTATTACGCCTGAATTTGTTAGAGATGAAATTGCAGCAGGTCGTGCTATTATACCCGCAAATATTAATCACCCTGAAAGTGAGCCAATGATTATTGGCAGAAATTTTTTGGTAAAAATAAACACCAATATTGGTAACTCAGCTGTTTCTTCAAGCATAGAAGAAGAAGTGGAAAAAGCTGTGTGGAGCTGCCGTTGGGGGGGCGATACATTAATGGATTTATCTACGGGAAAAAACATTCATGAAACACGCGAGTGGATTATTCGTAACTGCCCGGTGCCGGTTGGTACAGTGCCAATTTACCAGGCATTAGAAAAAGTAAATGGCAAAGCCGAAGATTTAACCTGGGAAATTTTTAGAGATACATTAATTGAACAAGCTGAACAAGGCGTAGATTATTTTACCATACATGCAGGTGTGTTATTGCGTTATGTTCCACTAACTGCAAAACGTATAACAGGTATCGTATCACGTGGTGGTAGCATTATGGCTAAGTGGTGTTTATCTCATCATAAAGAAAATTTCTTGTACACACACTTCGAAGAGATTTGCGAAATTATGAAAGCTTATGATGTTTCTTTTTCTTTAGGAGATGGTTTACGCCCTGGTTGTATAGCTGACGCCAATGATGCTGCTCAGTTTGGTGAATTAGAAACCTTAGGAGAGCTTACTAAAATTGCCTGGAAACACGATGTGCAGGTTATGATTGAAGGTCCTGGTCACGTACCAATGCATTTGATTAAAGAAAATATGGACAAGCAATTAAAAGAGTGCCATGAAGCACCTTTTTATACACTTGGCCCATTGACAACTGATATTGCTCCGGGTTATGATCATATAACTTCTGCTATTGGTGCAGCTATGATTGGTTGGTTTGGTACCGCTATGTTATGTTATGTTACACCAAAAGAGCATTTAGGTTTACCTAATAAAAAAGATGTAAAAGATGGTGTTATCACTTATAAAATTGCGGCGCATGCTGCCGATTTAGCTAAAGGTCATCCGGGGGCGCAATACAGAGATAATGCTTTGAGTAAAGCTCGTTTCGAATTCCGCTGGGAAGATCAATTTAATTTATCGCTTGACCCTGATACGGCTCGTGAATTTCATGACGAAACATTACCGGCTGAAGGCGCTAAAATTGCGCACTTCTGCTCAATGTGCGGACCACATTTCTGTTCAATGAAAATTACACAAGATGTACGCGACTATGCAGAAAAACAAGGCATGATTGAAGATGAGGCTTTGAAAAAAGGCATGGAAGAAAAATCGAAAGAGTTTAAAGAAAAAGGCAGCGAAGTGTATTTGTAAATCATGAATGATAAAGCCACATATAGAATTATAAAAAAAGTTGATTTGCCTCACACAAAAATAGAATTGCGTGATGATGACGTTATTCAGTTTTTTTATGGAGATTATGTACATTATAACACAAAAATTGCGCAAGAGGTTGAAGATGTAGTAATACAAATGATAGAGGATAAAACTTATGTGTCGCTGCGTATAGCGGGCAAGCAATCAAGCATTGCATTAAAGTTAATGGATTACTTATCAAGAGGCAGAGGATGCTTACTCACATTGGCAGATGCTTTTGTGATTCAATCATTCATTCATCGGGTGTTGGCTAAAATTTATTTAAAGTTCTCAAAACCTTATGTGCCAACTAGATTTTTTGAAAATGTTACGGATGCCGAAACTTGGTTAAAGTCGTTAGACAAAAACATGTTGAAGTCAAACCATAAATTAAATATTACAAGGGTTAATTAAATGGTATCTAAACGTTTATATGTATTAAGCATAGCAGGCTTCGACCCAAGCGGTGGAGCAGGCTTGTTAGCTGACGTTAAAACGTTTGAAAGTAACAAGGTGTACGGCCTAGGGGTTATATCAGCTAACACATTTCAAAATGATACAGAGTTTGAAAAAGTTGATTGGATTTCTGCTGAAAAAATAATTGAGCAAATTGCAATTCTGCAAAAACGTTTTGAGTTTGAGTTTGTGAAAATCGGCCTGATAGAAAATTTGGAAATCTTAGGTAAAATAGTATCCTATCTAATTTCAAAGAATGCAAACACTAAAATTATTTGGGATCCTATATTAAAAGCAAGTGCCGGATTTGAATTTCATAAACAAGTAGATACTGTGTTGTTAGAAAAGATTTGTAAGCAAATTTTTGTGATAACGCCCAATATTCCTGAGGCTTTATCACTTGGCTCATTTAAACATGCGGTCGAAAATGCAAAGCATCTTTCAAAATACTGTCATGTGTTTTTAAAAGGTGGTCATGCCGAAAAGAAAGTAGGTTACGATACTTTGTTTTTAAAAGAAGGAAAACAATTTTCATTCCGACCAAAAACAAAAAACATATTTCCTAAACATGGATCGGGTTGTGTGTTATCATCTGCTCTTACAGCTAATTTAGCTAAAGGAGAAGATTTGCAACGTGCTTGTCTAAAAGCAAAACAATATACCGAGCGGATTTTAAGTAGTAATAAAACATTGTTAGGTTATCACAAAATATGATTTCGAAATTACATTATATAACACAAGACATAGAAGGTGCCTCGCATGTGCAGTTGGTAGAGGATGCTTGTAAAGCTGGGGTATATTGGGTTCAACTTCGTTTAAAAAACACGTCGTATGAAGATTGGAAAACTATTGCAGAAAAAGCATTGGCTATTTGCAAAAAGTATAATGCCAAATTAATTATAAACGATAATGTTGCTTTAGCAAAAGAAATTGGTGCTGATGGCGTGCATGTGGGAAAGCAGGATATGCCGGTATCAAAAGCCAAAGAAATTTTAGGACCTGATTTTATAATTGGTGGAACGGCTAACACTTTTGAAGATGTGAAATTGCATGCAAAATCTGGCGCTGATTATATAGGACTTGGGCCTTTTCGTTTTACAACTACAAAAGACAAATTAAGTCCGATTTTGGGTTTGGAAGGATACAAAGCAATTGTAGATAGATGCAAACAAGAAAATATAGTTGTGCCAATAATTGCCATTGGAGGGATTACTGAGGCGGATGTTGAAGACTTATCTGCAACAGGCATTTATGGAGTAGCTGTAGCAAGTGCTATTACCCATGCTGAAAATAAAAAAGAAATGGTCAAAAAGTTTATAAAACACTTGGAGTACGATACATTAAAAATTAAATAAGATGAAACCATTGATTATTGGAGATAAAACATTCGGTTCACGTTTATTTACTGGCACAGGTAAATTTTCTTCTTCTCAATTAATGGAAGAAGCCTTACTTGCATCAGGCTCTGAATTAGTAACCGTTGCATTAAAAAGAGTTGATGTAAATAGTAATAGCGATGATATTTTGAAGCATCTGTCGCACACACAATTTAATTTATTACCAAACACATCGGGTGTGCGTAATGCTAAAGAAGCAGTTTTTGCAGCTCAACTGGCACGCGAAGCTTTAGAAACAAACTGGTTGAAATTAGAAATTCACCCCGACCCAAAATATTTATTACCTGATGCTATTGAGACTTTAAACGCTGCCGAAGAATTAGTGAAACTTGGTTTCATAGTGTTGCCCTACATTCATGCCGATCCTGTGTTATGCAAACGATTAGAAGAAGTTGGTACGGCTGCCGTTATGCCTTTGGGTTCTGCTATTGGTAGCAACAAAGGCTTACGCACCCGCGATTTTTTAGAAATTATTATTGAGCAAAGTAAAATTCCTGTGGTAGTTGATGCCGGCATTGGTGCACCATCACATGCAGCAGAGGCTATGGAAATGGGGGCTGATGCAGTATTAGTAAATACTGCTATTGCTGTTTCCGAAAATCCGGTGCAAATGGCAAAAGCATTTAAAATGGCGGTAGAAGCAGGTCGTATGGCTTACGAAGCAAAATTAGCGAAACCTAAAAATTTTGCAGAAGCGAGCAGCCCATTAACGGCTTTTTTAGAAGATTAATTACGTGAAAGATTTTAAGAACATATTTGATAGTTATAATTGGGATGATGTAAAGCAAAGCATCCTTGCAAAAACCGATGCAGATGTTTTGCAGGCTCTGCAAAAAGAAAGACGTACGCTTGAAGATTTTAAAGCTATGATTTCTTCGGCTGCCATGCCTTATTTAGAACAAATGGCTCAGTTAAGTAATGCGCTTACACAAAAGCGTTTTGGTAAAACCATACAAATGTATGCGCCATTATATTTGAGTAACGAGTGCCAAAATATTTGTACTTATTGCGCTTTTAGTTATAATAATAAAATAAAGCGCAAAACGCTAAGTGACAATGAAATTTTAAGAGAGGTTGCCGTTATAAAAGAAATGGGTTACGACCATGTGTTGTTAGTTACCGGTGAGGCAAACCAAACAGTAGGGGTAGAGTATCTAAGGCATGCTATAAAATTAATTCGCCCGCATTTTTCAAATATTTCTATTGAAGTGCAACCACTTGATAAGGCAGATTACGAAATTTTAATGGACGAAGGTTTACATACAGTGTTAGTGTATCAGGAAACATATCATAGAGAAAACTATAAAATACATCATCCAAAAGGCAGAAAATCTAATTTTGATTATAGATTAGAAACCCCCGATAGATTAGGGCAGGCTGGTGTTTATAAAATTGGCTTGGGAGTTTTAATTGGTTTAGAAGATTGGCGCACCGATTGTTTTTTTACGGCTGCTCATTTAGATTATTTAGAAAAAACATACTGGCAAACCAAATACTCCATTTCATTTCCAAGGTTACGGCCAATAGAAGTTGGCACGCAAGAAAACTCATCCATGAAATCGTTTACCGCTTTTATGAGTGATAAAGAATTGGTACAATTAATTTGCGCTTATCGTATTTTTAACGAAGAAGTTGAGCTTTCTATCTCTACCCGTGAAAATGAAAAATTCCGTAATCATATTATTAAGCTTGGCATTACCAGTATGAGTGCAGGGTCTAAAACTAACCCGGGTGGTTATGCGGTAGAGCCGCAATCGTTAGAGCAGTTTGAGATTTCAGATGAGCGTTCTCCTAAAGAAATTGCAGCTATTATAAAACAACAAGGCTATGAAGCCGTTTGGAAAGATTGGGATAGAAGTTTAGTTAATGGTTAAGAATATGACCAACGAAGAGTTAAAAAGGTACGCCCGCCACATCATACTATCTGAAATTGGTTTAGAAGGGCAGCAAAAATTAAAACAAGCAAGAGTTTTGGTAATTGGGGCCGGTGGTTTGGGTTGTCCTGTGTTACAATATTTAACAGCGGCGGGGGTTGGCACTATTGGGATTGTTGATTTTGATAAAGTTGATGGTAGTAATTTGCAGCGTCAGGTTTTATATTCAACAGAAGATGTTGGTAAACCCAAAGCGCAAATTGCTAAAGAAAAACTTGGTAAACAAAATCCATACATTAACCTTATTGCTCATGTTACACAACTTACTGCTGTAAATGCTTTAGAAATTATTTCACTATATGATATTGTAGTAGATGGCTCTGATAATTTTGCTACACGTTATTTAGTAAACGATGCTTGTGTTATGCTGAATAAAATTTTAGTATTTGGCTCTATCTTTAAATTTGATGGACAAGTAAGTGTATTTAATTATAATGATGGGCCGACCTATCGTTGTTTATATCCTGAGCCTCCTGCTGAAGGAGAAGTTCCTAATTGTGCTGAGATTGGTGTAATCGGCGTGTTGCCGGGAATAATAGGGACACTACAAGCTAATGAAGTAATTAAAATTATTGTTGGAGTAGGAGAGGTGCTAAGCGGAAAACTACTTGTGTTTAATGCTCTTACTATGCAGTTTGATACATTTGGCATTAGGGCAAATCCTGTCAATAAAAAAATCAATAAACTGATTGATTACAATATTTTTTGTAACAGCACATTTGAAATCTCTGCTGATGAGTTAAAAGAAAAAATTAAATCGAAACAAGATTTTCAATTGCTAGATGTGCGTGAGTTGCAGGAGTATAAATTAAAAAACATAGGTGGTATATTAATTCCTTTAAATGAACTTGTAACTAATTTAGATAAGTTAAGCAGAGAAAAAGAAATCATAGTTCATTGTGCAAGTGGTGTACGTAGTAAAAAAGCAGTTACTATCTTAAAAGAAAATGGCTTTACCAAAGTATATAATTTAAAAAACGGCTTACTTGATTTTTAAAGCAAGCTCTTTGTAACTCTTTGTTGGGCTTTTACTTTGCCAAATTGTTCCAATAACTGCCGCACCGTTAAACCCTACTTCTTTTACTTTTTTAATATTCTTAGTGTTTACTCCTCCAAGGGCAATTACATTTTTATGTTTCTTTAAAAATGGCTCTAAATTCTCTAAATCAAAATTACTTTTATATCCCGTCTTACTTATACTATCAAAAACAGGGCTTAAAAATACATACTGATATTTTCTTCTCCCTTTTGAAATATCAGTTGTTGTGTGGAAGGAAGTAGAGATAATCTTTAAGGAAGGATTTATTCGTTTTGTCTTTTTTGCTTTTTCGGTAAGATGAACGCCTTTTAGTTTAAACTCTTTCGCTAATTTATAATGAGAATGAATGACTAGCCTTTTATAAAATTTTTTCGGTATTTTTTTAAGATAATCTCTTAACTTATTTTCACTTGCCTGTGGTTTTCTTACGTGAAGTGCTTGCAATCCATTTTCAAATAATGAAGTAATTAATTCAAACTCTTTTGGGTGATTCTTTTCAGGAGTAATTACAATTAATTTAAAACCCATTACTCAACTGGTATATCAAGCTCTTTGCAACGTTGTAGCACTTTTAAATATTCTTCAACCGGATTTTCTTTATCCCAAACACTACTATATAACGCCATGCCATAAAACCCAAGCTCTTTGATTTTTTCTATACGTGTTGCGTCAACTCCACCACGAGCAATTACTTTTTTTCCGGTTTTTTGTAAAGCAAGCTTAATGCTATCTTCATAATAACCACTTTGATACTTGCCTGTTATAGTATCAAATATGGGTGATAAAAAAACATAATCAAACTTCATTTCTTCTTCATCGTATAAAGAAGCTAATTTGCCGTGAGAACTTGTTTTTATAAAACTGCTGGTTGAAATGCGTAACATTTTTTCTCTCCACCAATTCCTTAAATTTCTTTCTAAATGTTTTTTAGTGTAATGAACGCCTTGCAAATTATACTTGCGGGCCAAGTTGTGGTGGGAATGTATAATAATTCGGTTATGAAATTGTTTAGGTATTTTTTCAATATATTCTTGTAGCAGTTTAGTGCTAAATTTTGGCTTACGTAAATGATAAGTTTCCAGCCCAGCTTCAAACATTTTTACAAGGTTATTTATTTCTTCTTCCTTTATTTTTGAAGGTGATATAACTACAACTTTCATTAAACTGATTTTTTAAATAATAATGATAATTCTTTTAATAAAATGCTATCTTTTTCTAAAGCATTTCCAACAACAAGTACATCTGCGCCTGCATCAATGGCTTGGTGTGCTTTTTTAGTGCTATTAATGCCACCACCAACTACTAATGGGATGCTTATATTTTGTTTTACTTTTTTAATAATTGATGCATTAATATTTTTTTCTGCCCCACTTCCCGCCTCTAAATAAACAGTTTTAAAACCTAATAATTCGGCAGCTATGGAGGTGTTTATAATGGTCTTAATATCCTTTAACGGTTTAGTATTAGTTACTTTTTGTGTGGTAGATTTTTTATTTCCGTCTACTAAAATATAGGCAGTTGATATACACTCTAATTTTTTTTGTTTTATAAAAGGAGCCGCTAAAACCTGCTTGCCAATTAAATAATCTGGATTTCTACTGGATAGTAAGGATAAAAACAAAACGGCATCGGCTTTTGCACTTAATTGTTTTTCATCTCCCGGAAAAATAAGTATCGGGATTTTTGAAAGTTTTTTTATTACAGAAATCGTTTTTTCAATATTCCCATTAGTAAGCTCACTTCCACCAACAAAAAAATAGTGTACGTTACATTGATTGGCTAACTTAATTAACTCCGGGTTAAATTTATCAGGGTCAATTAATACAGCTAACTGCGCCTGCTTTTTTTTATGAGCAGAAATTATTTTCTGATAAATGTTATTCAACCTAATTATCCGTGTAAACTAAAATATAATTATCTAAAACTTTGTAATGCAAAGTATGTTTTTTTTCAGAATTTGAATAATTTACTATTGCACATATTATACCACCCGTATGTGTATAAGTAAAGTCTTCAATAAAAATTTGTTCCGAAAAATTCAGCCCTGTTATATCCAAAGCTTTATATATAGCCTCCTTAGCTCCCCAGTAAATAGTATATTTTTCAAGTGGCGCATCTTTTAAATGCTGCAATTCTTTTTTCGATAAAAACTTATCTTTAATGTTTAAAATCTTATCACGTACTTTCTCTATATCAACACCAATTTCAGTTTTGTTAAAAGAAAATAACATAGTTAACCAGTCGTATGAATGTGAGATTGAAATTTTTACATCACTTGCCAAATAGGGTTTTCCACTTTCCTTATATAGAACTTCAATTTGGTCATCTTTCAAAATAGTTCTTACAACATAAAGCGCGGCTTGTTTCTCAATACTTCTTTTATCAATTAATTTATGATGTTCGGCAAACTCTTTTAAATTAAGTATAGTAAGCCGTAATTGCTCAGAAACGCTGAAAAGCTCAATTTTTGGAATATTTTCTTCGAATTTCATATTTGTATTTTAGCAAGCTAAAAGCTACCTTTGCACCGTAAAATTTTTAACAAATTTAAATTTATATAACATGTCAAACACAATGGTAGAAAAATACTTGCCTTACAAAGTAAAAGATTTATCCTTAGCCGAATGGGGTCGTAAAGAAATTAACTTAGCTGAAGTTGAAATGCCTGGTTTAATGGCACTTCGTAAAGAATACGGGGCTTCTAAACCATTAAAAGGTGCTCGTATTGCAGGTTGTTTGCATATGACTATCCAAACAGCAGTTTTAATTGAAACCCTTGCTGCACTTGGTGCTGAAGTTACCTGGAGCTCTTGTAACATTTTTTCTACTCAAGACCATGCTGCTGCTGCTATTGCTGCTGCCGGTTTTCAAGTTTATGCTTGGAAAGGCATGACTGCTGAAGAATTTGACTGGTGTATTGAACAAACTCTATGGTTTGGTGAAAAACGTCAACCTTTAAATATGATTTTAGATGATGGTGGTGATTTAACCAACATGGTATTTGATAAATTCCCTGAATTAGCTGCCGGAATTAAAGGTTTATCGGAAGAAACTACTACAGGTGTACACCGTTTGCACGAGCGTTACAAAGCAGGTACTTTATTGTTGCCGGCCATTAACGTAAACGATTCGGTTACAAAATCTAAATTTGATAATAAATACGGTTGCCGCGAGTCGTTAGTTGATGCTATACGCCGTGCTACTGATGTTATGATGGCTGGTAAAGTGGCTGTTGTAGCAGGTTATGGCGATGTTGGTAAAGGTTCAGCACAATCGTTATCTTCTCAAGGTGTACGTGTTATTGTTACTGAAATTGACCCAATTTGTGCGCTACAAGCTGCAATGGATGGTTACCAAGTAATGAAAATGGATAATGCAGTTAAATTAGCTGACATTGTGGTTACTACTACCGGTAATAAAGATATTGTTGTTGGTCGTCATTTCGAAATGCTGAAACACAATGCTATTGTTTGTAACATTGGGCATTTTGATACTGAAATTGACATGGCTTGGTTAAACAAAACCCATGGCAAAACTAAAATTGAAATTAAACCGCAGGTTGATAAATATACAGTTAATGGTAAAGACATTATTGTATTAGCAGAAGGTCGTTTAGTTAACTTAGGTTGTGCAACAGGGCACCCAAGCTTTGTAATGAGTAACTCATTTACTAACCAAACATTAGCTCAATTAGAGTTATGGACTAACACAGGTGCTTATGAGAAAAAAGTTTATACACTGCCTAAAATTTTAGATGAAAAAGTAGCTCGTTTACACCTTGGTAAAATTGGTGTTGAATTAGATACGTTAACTAAAGACCAAGCTGATTATATTGGTGTTAAAGTTGAAGGGCCATTTAAACCGGAACTTTACAGATACTAATAGTATTTGATGGTCCCGTAGCTCAGTTGGATAGAGCAACAGCCTTCTAAGCTGTGGGTCTTTGGTTCGAATCCAAACGGGATCACTTTTGCTGCTTTACAAGCCCCTTTAATTAGGGGCTTTTTTTTTACATACACTTTTGCTGTGTGATAGTATTGTGCTATTTTATTGAATTTGTTTTTAAATACTAGATGATTTGTAATTTTGTATAACAATGAAGAAGGCCCTTATTATACAAGGAGGTGGTTTTAGAACTGCATTTAGTACAGGTATATTAGATGCTTTTCAAAAAAATAAATACAATCCGTTTAATTTGTATATCGGTGTATCAGGTGGTGCTATAGCCACATCTTATTTTATTGCTCAGCAACCTAATTATTGCTTTGAGTGTATTAAATATTTATCGGCCAATAAAAAGTATTTAGATTATGCAAGAGTATTAAACTCTCAAGCTATTGTTGATATTGATATATTTTATGAAGTGTCTAATACTTTTATGCCCTTTGATTTTAAAACAGCCGAAAGTAATTTATTTGGTAAGCAATTAGCTATTGTTATGACTAACAGAAAAACTGGAAAGCCAACCTATTATCATCCCAGTATTAATGATTGGCAAGATGCTATAATTGCCTCTTGTTCATTTCCATTTTTAACAAAAGGAAAACATATTTTAGGTGGAGTTGAATATATGGATGGTGCATGGAGTGATCCTATTCCGGTAAAATGGGCGGTTGAACAAGGGGCAAATGATATAACTATTATAAGAACAATGCCTGCAACAGCCAAATTAAGTAAATCGTGGTTAGATTTAATAGGTGAAATTTACTACAGAAATGATATTGGGTTAAAAACTGCTTTTACTCAAAACCACTTAAACTATAACCAAGCAGTAGATTTTATACAAAACCCTCCCAAGGAAGTAGTTATAAAGCAAATAGTACCAGAAATAAACTTAAAAGCTGGTACGTACTCTGACTCTAAAGAATTAATTATTGAAGATTACCACTATGGTTTTAAACTTGGGGAACAGTTTATTGCGCAAACTAAAAGTAAAATGAAGTAATATCCTTAGTGTCTTACGTTCTATAAGGAATGTATTTATTAGAAAATTAAACCAGTTTTCCGTACAAATCAAAATCGGTGGCTTCGGTAATTTTTACATTTACAAAACTACCCGGAGATAAATAAGTTTCGCTATCAGCTTTTATAAGTACCTCGTTATCTACATCGGCACTATCAAATTCGGTACGGCCAATAAAATACTCGCCCTCTTTTCTATCAATAATAGTTTTAAAGGTTTGGTTTATTTTTTCTTGGTTCAACTCAAACGAAATTTCTTGCTGAACTTTCATTACTGCATCGGCTCGTTGTTTTTTTACTTTAGCGCTTACATCATCCTTCAATAAATGAGCATGTGTATTTTCTTCGTGCGAATAAGTGAAAATTCCCAACCTGTCAAAACGAGTATTGCTAACCCATTCTAACATTTCTTCATGGTCTTTTTCGGTTTCGCCCGGGTAACCTGCAATTAGTGTGGTGCGTAGCGCAATGCCCGGTACTTTATCTCTAATTTGGTTTACAATGTCAATGGTTTTTTGTTTAGTAATGCCACGGCGCATGCTTTTTAGCATATTATCGCTAATGTGTTGCAAAGGCATATCTAAATAATTGCAAATATTTTTTTTGCGATTCATTACATCAAACACCTCCATCGGAAACCCACTGGGGAAAGCATAGTGCAAACGCATCCACTCAATTCCCTCAACATCACTTAGTTTATCTAATAAATTAGCCAGCTCACGTTTTTTATAAATATCTAAACCATAATATGTAAGATCTTGTGCAATTAACAACAACTCTTTAGTGCCTTTAGCAGCCAAGGTTTCAGCACGTTTTACTAAGTCTTCAATGGGCACTGATATGTGCCCGCCACGCATAAGTGGAATGGCGCAAAAAGAGCATGGTCTATCACAACCTTCCGAAATTTTTAAATAAGCATAGTGCGATGGTGTAGTTAATAAACGCTCGCCCACTAATTCATGCTTATAATCGGCCTTTAATGTTTTTAAAAGTTTAGGTAAATCTCTGGTACCAAAATAAGCATCAACATCGGGTATTTCTTTTTCTAAATCGCTTTTATAACGTTCGCTTAAACAACCTGTAACATATACTTTTTCTACATGTCCTGCTTTTTTAGCATCCACATATTGTAAAATGGTATCAATGCTTTCTTGCTTGGCATTATCAACAAAACCACAGGTGTTTATAATTACAATTTGGTGGTCGTTATCTTCTCCCTCATGTTCAACATCAAATTTATTGGCACGTAATTGCCCCATTAAAACCTCGCTATCTACAATGTTTTTACTGCAACCAAGGGTTACTACATTTACTTTATTTTTTTTCAGCGATTTAGTTTTCATTCTTTACGTTTTGCAAATGCTTGTTATATAACAGTATGTTTTCTTGTATAAAATCTAAAATATCTTCTTTACCAATTTTTTTTTCGGCCGATGAAATAATACAATCCGGCATATCTTCCCAGGTTAGTAGCATTTCTTTTTTAAACGCTGCCAAGTTTTTTTGAAGCTCGGATTTTGAAAGCTTATCCATTTTAGTAAAAATAATACAAAATGGAATTTCATTTTCTGCCAGCCACTGCATAAACTGAGCATCAATGGCTTGTAGCGGCAAACGCACATCAATTAATACAAAAAGACAAACTAAATTTTTACGTTCTAAAATATAAAACGAAATAAATTTTTCAAACTCTACCCTGTCTGTTTTAGAAACACTGGCATAACCATAGCCCGGTAAATCTACCACATACCACGCGTTGTTAACCAAAAAGTGATTGATAAGTCTGGTCTTGCCCGGTTTGCCTGATGTATGCGCTACTTTTTTATTGCAAATCATGTTTATAACCGATGATTTACCCACATTACTTCTGCCTATAAAAGCAAATTCAGGAAAATGTGTTTTCGGACATTTATTTACGTCGGTACTACTAATAGCAAAATCTGCTGTGGTTATTTGCATGTTTTTTTACAATTCTTTTTTATAAGAATCGATGTGGCGTTGTTTTTTAGATTCGTAAATGTCGTTTATGCAAACCATAATACCGGTTTCTTCTACGCCTCCAAATTCTTTATTAATAGCAGTTCCAAAGGTTTTCATGGTAGGCGATAAATTCATGTAAGCATTTACCAATGGTGGGATATTTTCTCCTAACTCACGCACTTCTTTATTTAAAATCATGTGGCCATCTTTATACGATAAACCTTCTAAACTCTTCACAAAAGTAGCTACTCTTGCGCTTCTTTTAGTAGGATAAACCACTCTTTTCACAAAAGCACCCACTCTTGTTTTACCTCTTACTGAGCGAATGGGCTTTACCATATTTTCTTTATCGGGAAAATAGTGTTTCATAAAGGCAAGTATCATATCACGCGCTTCTTTATTAAAGTGGGTGTACATGGTTACTTTACCAAAAAAATAATTGCAATCGGGGTTATCAACTATAATAGCACCCAAACCATCCCATAAATTATCTAAAGAAAATAGTCCTTTTCTAAATTGTTCGCCAGGCTGATAGCTTGGTTGAACAAATGAACGGCCTAATTCTATTGTTTTGTCTAAATAATTTTTATAAAAAACAGGCGAAAATTTAAACAACTCAGTAGTTGCCAAATCTATCTGTCCGTTTTTATAACCTGCATCTTTGCATTTTATATAACGATAAGCACCCACAATTTCTTTATGTTCCGGGTTCCAAACCAGTAGTTGTTTGTACGGATGTGATGAAACATCATACTCATCTATATCCAAGCTTTTGCCTGTGCCACCACCTGCGTAACGAAAAGTTAATTCGCGCAAACGACCAATTTCCATCATAGTATAAGGCGAATTGTGATGCGTAATTACATAAATTTCATTATTACCATTATTTGTTTTGCGCACAAATCGTTCAGGTGTTAATTCATTTTTTATGAATTTGCGACTTACTTTATCTATGATAGGTTGCATTAACATAAGCTCAATCTCTTTTTTTTCAAATTTACGTTATTAAGTTACGACTTTTCGCCGTACTCCATTAAATATTCTTTAATAAATTCATCTAAATCGCCATCCATAACCCCCTGCACATCACTTGTTTCATAATCGGTACGTAAATCTTTCACTAATTTGTAAGGATGAAAAACATAATTGCGTATCTGGCTGCCCCACTCAATTTTTTTCTTTCCGGCTTCAACCGCTTGTTTTGCCTCATTTCGCTTGCGCATTTCAATTTCATATAATTGAGAACGAAGCATTTGCATGGCGCGCTCTCTATTACCAAGCTGTGAACGCTCTATTTGGCACATTACCTGTATACCCGTACGTAAATGTTTTATAAGCACTTTGGTTTCTACTTTATTTACGTTTTGTCCACCGGCACCACCGGAACGGGCTGTACTGATTTCTATATCTGCAGGAGGAATATTTATTTCAATAGTATCATCAACAATAGGATATACATAAACCGATGCAAAAGAAGTGTGGCGTTTTGCATTTGCATCAAATGGAGATATACGAACCAAGCGATGTACCCCGTTTTCACCTTTTAAATAACCATAGGCATAACTGCCTTCTATTTGTAAGGATACTGATTTAATGCCTGCAGCATCACCATCCTGATGGTCGTTTTCAGAAACTTTAAATCCATTTTTCTCTGCCCACATAATATACATGCGCATTAGCATACTTGCCCAATCGCAGCTTTCGGTACCACCTGCTCCTGCATTTATTTCTATCACACAATTAAGCACATCCTCTGTGCCGCTAAGCATGTTTTTAAACTCTAAACTTTCTAATTTTTTGTAGGCAATTTTAAATTGCTCTTCAGTTTCTTCTGCACTGGCTTCACCTGCTTTATGAAACTCGTATAATGTATTTACATCATCAACCAAGCTTGTAAGCTGGGCGTAAGCAGTTGTCCAATCTTTTTTTAATTTAATGGTGCGCAAAAGCTGCTCAGCTTTTTTCGAGTCGTTCCAAAAATCAGGTGCAAGTGTTTTTTCTTCTTCCTGTATTATTTCGTGAAGCTTGTTGTCGATGTCAAAGATGCCTCCTCAACGCCTGTGTGCGCTCCAGAAGATCCTTCAACTGGTCTGATGTAAACATAATGCAAAGGTAAAATTTAATACGATTATTTAACATTATATTCTGTCTAAAAAATTTGCTGTTGCCATTTTTAGCATGTACATTGCAAATTGATTAGAGTAGGTGAACACCTTAGAAGGAAGTAAAATCCTCAACCGCCTAAAGTTTTTTTAAATTAATTTTTAAAATCATGGAAGCTGTGTTTCATCATAAGGTATCAAATATTAGTGGGAAGAAGTTACTGCCTTTAATAATCTTAAGTTTTATATTTCTTAGTTTTAAAGCATTTTCTCAAAATGATGCGTGTGGAAGTGCACCTACTATAACTTTAACAGCAGGCACATATACTACAGCAGGAAATAATACAGGGTTTATAGTTAATGCCGGTGAGCCAACAACACGCCCTTGTGGATCAGGAGTTGGAAGCATTAAGTGTGTAGGTTGGTATATACTAACTACTGATGCTCAAGGAGGTAACCTTGCTGCTAGCTTAACTTTTGGAGGCATGACCTACGGTGCTTTAACCTTGTATTCGTTTCCGGGTAGCTGTAGTTCGTTTTCAACCAATCCTGCTCCAATAGCTTGCAGCGACCCTAATACAGGTGCCGGAACTCCTACTTTTACAGCAACTTGCTTAGCTCCCAATACAAACTATTACCTAATGGTTTGGACAGATGGTAGCCATGCAGGTACTTTTACATTAAACACTACATATACACCAAGCGGAAGCGATGCTTGTGCAAATGCAGCTTCATTAGCAGCAGGTACAACGATAGGGGCCAATGATTGTGCTACTTATACTCCTGCTACCGACCACACGGTTAGTTGCCAAAGCAATACGGCAAAATATGGATATACTGTTTGGTATAAATATACTACAGGCGCAACCGGAGGTAACCTTACCATAAGTTTAGCTTCGGGTACAATTAATTATGCTGCGCTAGCTTTATATTCGGGCAACTGTGCTGGATTTTCAGAATTAGATTGTATGGATCAATACAGTATAGTTTCAGCATCTCCTTCAGTTTCAGCATCCTGTTTATCAGCTAATACAGATTATTATCTTATGGTTTTTTGTGATGGAGCAGCCAATAGTGGTTATGGAGGAACTTATACTTTAACTACTACATTTAACGCAATTAGTAATGATTGTTGTAATGGTGCAACGGCTATAACTATGAATTCTGGAGCAACAATTGATAGTTATTCGGGCACTGTTACCGGAAACAATTCAACAGCTACTGCCGATGGCTCTGTTTATTGTTTTACACCAAATAAAAATCAATATTATAGCTTTACTGCACCCGTTGCAGGCAGTTATTATTGTGGCATTGTACCCGGAACTATGACAGACCCTGAAATTGCTGTTTATACAGGTTCGTGCGGTGCGTTAACATTATCTAATTGTGCAGGAGATGATGGAACAAATATTAAAGATGCCAATCATGCTACAGTTTATACATCTTCCGGAACATATACTATGGCATACTCACCATTTAGTTTGTATTCGTCAAATTACACCTATGGTGGTGTTTGTAATTTAGCCGCAAACCAAACGGCCTATATTATGGTAGATAATTACCCAGGCGGAACATCAGGAACCTACACATTAACTGTTGCAAATATTTCAAATGATGATATTACAAATCCATTACTTATCACTTCTTGCGGATCAATTTTTAATGGAACGACTGTAGGTGCAACTAACTGTGGTAATGCACTGGGTAACGGTTTGCAAAATGATGTGGATAATAATACAGTTACAGCATGTACTAATAATGCCGCCGTTACAAGTTGCGGAACCGCCGGGGTAGCGGGTAACGGTTGTTATGGAAATAATGGCGGTGCGGGTAACCAATATGACGCTGATAAAAATGGTGGTGATATAGGATATTCTATTGAAAATGATAGTTGGTACGAATTCTGTGTTGTTTCAAATTGCACAGTTACTATTACATTTAGTGTAAGCAGTGCAAGTTGTTTAGTCCCTAATGGTGGTACAGCAGCCTTGCAGTTAAGCGCATTTACCGGAAGTGCAGCCAACCTAACAAAAATTTATGGTGGATATTGTTTAGAAAGTATAGCTACTTCGGTTTCATTTTCTTTTGCGGCTACTGCCGGTACATGCTATTTCTTTGAAGTTGACGGATACTCTGGTGCTAATTGTCCTTACACATTGCAAGCTACTATGGTGCCTTTATGCGTTTTGCCCGTTAAACTTTTATATTTTACGGGTACCAATGAGGAAGGAAAAACAAAGCTTGAGTGGGCAACTGCAGAAGAAGAAAATTCGGATAAGTATGTTGTTGAAAGAAGTGATGATGGTGTAAATTATATACCGATTGGTACAGTAAAAGCTAAAGGAAATTCAAGTGCTAAAACAGAGTATGTTATTTACGATGACCATCCACTGATAAATAAAGTGAATTATTATAAACTTGACGGTTTTGATAGAAATGGAACCGGAGGAGTGCTTGCACAAACCTTTGTAAATAATACTGCCAATTTTCCTAAGTTTAATGTATATCCTAATCCATCAACCGGTAAGTTTACTATAAGCTTGCATAATTTTAGCGTGTCTAATGTATTAGTTGAAATATTTGATGTGTATGGTAAAAGTGTATGGTCATCCAATATCGAGTTGAATGAGGGGAAAAGTATCCAAGAGGTCGATTTTTTAAACTTTGATGAAGGCATATATATCATCAGAACATCAGACGGAGATACTTTTTATAATCAACGTTTGATAATTTCAAGATAATTAAACCAGCCCTCTGGCTTTAAGCTCTAAATATTTATTGATAGTGTTAACCGAAAGGTTTTGCGGAGTTGTATAAATGCTTTGAATGCCACAAGCAGAAAGCTCTTTTATAATTAATCGTTTTTCCAGTTCAAATTTTTCGGCAATGGTTTTGTAATAAATTTCAAATGTGTTGCCGACATTTTTTGTGAGCACGGTTTTTAGTTCGGTGTTTTCAAAAAATATAACTACCAATAAATGTTGCTTGGCAATTTGTTTTAAATATTTTAGTTGACGTTTTAAGGAACTTAACGACTCAAAATTTGTAAATAGTAGCAATAAACTTCGTTGATTAATCGTACGTTTTACATGCATGTATAAGCGTTCAAAATCACTCTCGCTGAAATTTGTTTGCTGATTGTATAGGGTTTCACTAATTCGTATCATTTGCGAGTTTCTTCTTTCGGCTGCTATATGACTTTTTATTTCGTGTGTAAAGGTTATCAAGCCTGGTTTATCATTTTTTAAATGAGCAATGTTTGAGATGACTAATGATGCGTTGATGGCATAATCCAACAAAGCCATTTGTTCAAAAGGCATTTTCATGTTACGTCCCATATCAACCAAACAATAAACCGATTGCGATTTTTCATCCTGATATTTATTTACCATCAACTTATCTCGGCGTGCGGTAGCTTTCCAGTTTACACTTCGTATATCATCTCCGGCAACGTACTCTTTTATTTGGTCAAACTCAGAGGTTTGCCCAATGCGTCTTATTTTTTTTATGCCTCCTGCAGTTAGTTTGTTATGTATAGCCAGTAGCTCATACTTACGCATTTGTATGAAGGAAGGATATACAGGTAGCATAACACCTTGCTCAAAAGAGAAACGTCTTTCAATTAAATTAAGAGCTGATGCAACAAAAACACGGACGGCACCAAAATGATACTCGCCCCTTTGCACCGGACGAAGCGAGTAGCGAATAAAATTTTCTTTACCACTTTCTAAAATTATTTTTCGCTCAAAATTCCGTATTTGAAATTGTATGGGTAATTCATCAATTATGGTTATATGTGCTTTAAACCCGTAGTTGTTTTCTACTTGAATGCTTACAATATTTTCATCCCCATTGCTAAGTTTAGCCCCTGTAATGCGTTTGGCAAGTACTCCATTTTTGTTTCTGAATAAAACAAATACATCCAACCCAAATGCTAATAGAAACAACAGCAGCAAAATGTTAGCCGTGTGATAAAAAAACACATTGATAAACCCCAATAAATACACCAACACCAAAACTGCTGTTAACCCATAGCTGCGTGTAGTAAAGTATATTTCAGGAAGTTTTAGTTTCATGTTTTTGTCATTGCAATGACACCTATTATCTTGGTATATCTATTTTTTCAAGTATTTGATTAATTACTTCGGTAACCAAAACGCCTTCCATTTCTTTTTCGGGAGTAAGGGTTATACGATGTTTAAGTATATGAGGTGTAACAAATTTTATGTCATCAGGCGAAATAAAATCTCTGCCTCTTAATGTAGCGCAAGCTTTTGATGCATTCATAATAGCTAACGAAGCCCTTGGTGATGCTCCCAATAATATAGAAGAATGATTACGTGTTTCATGAACTATTTGCGCTATATAACTCATTAAATTTTCTTCAACATGTACTTGCTTTACTGTGTGTCTTAGTGTGGCAATAGTGGCAGCATTTAGAAAACTTTTTACTGTATTAAAATCTACTGTGTTTTTATTTAGGTGAAAGGTTTTTAAAATTTGTTTTTCTTCCTCTAAGTTTGGATATGAAACTTCTATTTTAAATAAAAACCTATCTAACTGTGCTTCTGGTAGGCGATAGGTGCCTTCTTGTTCAATGGGGTTTTGTGTTGCCAACACCATAAACGGACTATCAAGTATATGTGTTACCCCATCTACCGTTATTTGTCGTTCTTCCATGGCTTCAAACAAAGCGGCTTGTGTTTTTGCCGGTGCACGATTTATTTCATCGCTAAGTACAATGTTGGCAAACAAAGGGCCGCGCTTAAATTCAAACTCGTTAATTTTTGCGTTGTAAATCATTGTTCCAATTACGTCGCTGGGCATTAAATCAGGTGTAAATTGTATGCGTTTAAATTGCGCGTCAATTGTTTTTGCCAAAAGCTTTGTCATTAGCGTTTTGGCAACACCCGGTACACCTTCTAATAGAACGTGACCATCTGCCAATAAGGCCATCAATAATAAATCAATGGTTTGTTGTTGCCCAACAATATACTTGCCTATTTCATGTTTTAGGGCCTCGGTAGTTTGGTTAATGTCGCTTAAATCAATGCGGGTTTCAAAATTTTCCATGTGTTAGCGTTTATTTTGTTTGTAAAAGTTCTCTATTAAATTGTTTAATTGTATCAAATCTTCCTCGGTTATTTTATCATTTTTTAAAACATAATTAATGTTTGAAATTAATTTTTTTATTTCATCTAAATTAATGGTTGAAAGCTTTGAAATGCGTAAAGCACCTTCTTCATCTATATTTCTGCCTGTAATAGAAAACTTAACTCGAAGTAATTCATAAAACGAATTTATTTTTTCTTCGGCAATTATTTTATGATTTTTACTGTTGTAATAAACACTGCCTACTACTTCTACAAACTGTAAAGTGGTGTTCTGCAATGGCTCAACAATAGCAATGGCTTTTTGCCTGCGTTTTGAAGCAAACACCATAAAAATAAGTAAAGCTATCCCTGCCAAAGTGTAAGCTGCGTATAAAGAATCGTTGCCAAAAATAAATTGAAAATAGGAACCCTTTTTTGTGTTAAAACTCTTGTAATATTCGTCCCACCAAATTACATCGGCATCTATATAGCTAAGTGTTTTATAAGCAGCTTCTCTGTTGGGGTCATTTACAACAAAGTAATTAGTATAAATATCGGGCACCGATAAAAAATAAAAATTACCCTTGCCCCAAGATGCTTTTATAAACAATGAGGTGGAATCTGCACCTGCTAAAACCTTAACTTTTGTTGTATCAAATCTGCTAAAACTGGCAACCTCAATTTGTTTGGGATATATATAATTCTTTTTTGCTTTTAAAACCGGACTATAAAAATTGAGGGCCAGTTTTTTAGTGCTATCATTAAATAGGTTATAGGCATATTCGGTTTCAATTTTAAAAGTATCTGCAATTAAACTGCTAAAACTATTAGCTGCCATAAATACGATATTTCCTTCGTTTACAAAATCAAATAAATACTTGCAATCCAATTCAGAAAACGTAAGATTATTATTAATAAACACATAAGCCGTTTTTTTAGTGGGTAAGGTTACCAATACATTAAAGGGTGTTTGGTTTTGAACTTCTATCTTATCTTTAAAAATATCTTCATCCAACAAACGGTAAAAGGCATTGCACCCAAACGGAATTTTATCCTGATTAGTGTATGTTCTACGCCAATCAACAGGTTTTGGTTGGTTATACTCTATCCACACCATTGCGATAAATAGCAGCAGCAAAATAGAATAATATTTATTATTGCCTTTAAACATGCGTTTGTATAAATTTTTCTACTCTGGTTTTATAATCTGTGCAAAGCTTTTCGTTGCAATCTGTTTCTCCGTACCACACATATTCAAACACGTAGCTTAAGGATGTAAACTCTGCTTTAAGCGTTTTATCTTTTAACTCTTGCTGATAATCAACATTTGTTTTAGCAGGCTGCCATACAATTTTATTTTGCTTGTTTAACCACTGCAACGATTTTAAAAAACACCAACGTACGGCCAACCTATAATTTTGTTTTTGTATAGCTTCTTCAATAAGGGCATCTATATTGAGACCTTCAATATTTTCCGGTAAATCGGTAAAAGATGTACCATCTAGTTTTTTAGCATCGCGTTTAAGCAGACCTATAAATTTAGATTTCCATAAAATGTAAATCAACCCTAATATAAAAGCTGTTATAAACGTATACTTAAGTATATTGTATGATAATGTTGGGTTTTTGCTTATTGGTTTACCAAGCAACTTCGATAGCCATTCTAAAAAAGTATCCCACCAACTTTTAGATTCTTTAACGTCTTTTTTATAGATAAAATCTTTATCAGCAAAAATTTCTTTCTCTTTTTCAGCCGATGCTTTTTTAATAACAAGAACTGTACTTGTATCATAAACAACTACTTTTTTCTCAACCGAAAAAACAGAAGCAGAACAACAAAAAAGAAGTATAAGTAGAAAATATCTCACCTTAGTTTTTATCAAACGTGTCTATTCGGTTCATTAAAGAAGTGCCTTCATGGCTTTCTTCCTGACTATAAAAATTAAACACACAAAAACAGGTTAGTATAGGGCTAATAATTATCATTCTGCCAAACATAGATAGAGCGCTAAAAATTATAAACGTTAAAGAGTGATTTGCAGCAAAAGAATTTGCACCCGGAGCATGTCTTGTAAATACACTAATAAAACCTTGCACAATAGATGGCAAACTAAATAGTAAATACAACATGCTTAAAGAAACCAAGGTGCAAAATATAAAAAGCCATGTTTTCCAAAAATTGCCACGCATATATTTTAGGGCTTTGCTAATAGCATCAGTAATTAAAATTTCATCGCGTATAACAATAAAATTGGCTACAGTAACCACATATGCCAAAGGAGGAAATAAAATCAATCCGGCTATAACCAATGCGAAGATTAAAACAATGTTTAAGCCCGGAACCAAAAACAAGAGAAAAAATATACCAATAAAGGCTAATAAAACAACCGCCATTATAATTGAAAATAAAAGCAAGTTGTAAAACAAGCGCCAACAAGCTGCTGCTAATGGTTGAGAAATACTACTTCTTTGAATGGGTAATTCTTCGGGCTTTGCTTTGTCATATAAAGTAAAGTACAATGCAATGCTGGCATTAGTAACTAAAGTGGTTAGCAAAAAAATTAAAACAAAGAGTAGGGTGGTGGTAACTGAGCTACCCAAAAACATATTTGTGGTTTTTAAATTGCCCGATATTATATTTGATTCGGTTATTTTTTCTGCTATAAATTGCACATAACCCATCAGTAATCCGGTTAGAATTACAAACGGGCCAGCCAAAAAAAGTAGTATACCAAAAAACGATTTAAAATTTACACGCAAAAAAGCAACACTATCGTTAAACAGGGCGCCAAAATCGCGGGCTTTACGTAGTTCAATTTTTTCCATCGGCAGTAATTTTAGTAATTAGTTTTTTCGAAACATATATGGGATACAAAACAAAATAACCTATAACACAAGTAAGCGACCCTAAAATAATAAACAAGCTAAGCCACAAGGGCATATTAGTGTAACGTGTTACAAAGCTTTCTAAAAAACCTGCTATAATAAAAACAGGTACAATGCCCACAATAATTTTTAAACTATTTCTCGCGCCAATTTTTAAAGACTCTATTCGCTTATACGTGCCCGGATATAAAAGACTGTTACCCAATACAAAGCCCGCTGCACCCGCAATAATAATGGCTGAAATTTCAAAAGTGCCGTGTATCCAAACCACTAATAACGATTTGGCAAACAAATTATATTTCCAAAAAAAGCCTTGAAAAGCCCCCAGCATAACCCCATTTCTGAATAATTGAAAGGCTGTACCAAATGAAAATAAAAGTCCCATAACAAATACAATAAACGATACAAAAATGTTGTTTATCGTTATACGTAAAAACATACCGGTTTGTTCGCTCTCGCCATATATTCCCAAGGGGTTTCCTTTTCGTATTCGCTCTATAGTCTGATCTACATAACTATCTCCTATTACAAAACGCACAAAATTTTCGTCATAAATTTCTGAGATAAAACCAAGCAAAGTAAAAATTGCGAATATGGAAAACGATAATAATAATTGCTTTCTGTATTTAAACATCATTAGGGGTACTTCTGTTTTCCAAAAAGTAAAAAATCTGCCCCTGTTTTCTTTTTTGTTTTTATAAATTTCCTGATGCACCCTTGCCGCTAATCCGTTAAGATATTGGGTGGTTTTAGAAGTAGGGTAGTGCGTGCGAGCATAACTTAAATCATCAGTTACTTCAATAAACAAACCTGCCAGCTTTTGCGGATTGGCATTTTTTTCGTTCAGCAGTTTTTCAAAATCCTGCCATTTACTTGCTTGTTCTTTTAAAAAAGTAATTTCTCTCACAAAATAATTCTATTGCTAAAATGCTAATTTTTTGCATTATTTGCTATATAATTTTACCATTTTGGATCCCGTTGTTATAAACACCTCGCAAAACGTAGTTATAGACTATGAACCCGCCGGACTCGGAAACCGATTGCTGGCTGGTATTTTAGATCTTTTATTTAAAATAGGCTTTTTAATTACGCTAAGTATTTTATTTGGCTTTTTCGCCTTTTTTACTGATAGGTCAAGCGACAAAATATCTATGGTTATTTATTACTTAATGTTTTTATTGCCCTATATTTTTTATGATTTTTTGTTCGAAGTTTTTATGCACGGGCAAACTCTGGGCAAAAAAATAATGAAAATAAAAGTGGTTAAGTTAGACGGCACGCAACCGTCGGTTGGCTCTTATTTGCTACGCTGGCTTATACGCTTATTAGAAATTGATATGTGCGAGGGCTTAATCGCCATAATTTGCATTGCATCAAGTAAAAATTCTCAGCGTTTGGGTGATATGGCAGCAGGTACAACTGTTATACGCATTAAACCTGCAGTTACTTTACAGGACACCATTTTGCAGCAAGAAGCCCACCAAGCTTATAAACCTGTGTTTAAAGAAGTTGCTTTGCTTAACGACGCCGATATACAATTAGTGAAAGATGTACACGATTTTTTTGCCCAAACAAGTCATACTGATTCTCTGACAAAACTGGCTACTAAAATAAAGAGCAAAATTGGTGTGGTAACTACTATGAAAGATGCCGAGTTTATAGCTACAGTGTTAAAAGATTATAATCATTATCAATTAGAAAAATAATTGTAAGGTTTAGGCGTATCTTTCGTCTATATAGTAAATAGAAACAATGAAAAAGTTAATCCTGTCGAGTTTGTTTGTGGCTATATTTATAGCTGCAAGCTGTCAGCAACAACCAACTAATCCAATTAATAAAATGAGTAACGATAAAATAACCAAAACCGATGCCGAGTGGCAAAAAGAGTTAACCCCCGACCAGTATCATATACTTAGAGAAAAAGGTACCGAGCCTGCTTACACGGGTGAGTATACCAATAATTTTGCCAAAGGCAAGTATGTTTGTGGCGCTTGTGGATATGAATTATTTACATCGGATATGAAATTTGAAAGCCATTGCGGCTGGCCTAGTTTTGATAAAGAGGTTGGCATTGGCGACCGCGTTATTAAGAAAAAAGATGTATCGTTTGGCATGGTGCGCACCGAAATTATGTGCGCCCGTTGTGGCGGACATTTAGGTCATATTTTTGATGACGGACCAACCGCTACCGGACAACGTTATTGTGTAAACTCGCTATCTATAAAATTTATACCTGATACGGTTAAGAAGTAAATTTCTTAGGCCTCATCTATATCTATAATTCTTCCGAAGTATAAGCTTCATTTGTTTATGTGCCGAAAAATCGAGTAAAATAGAACGCTATTTGACCGTTTTTGTGTTAAAACCGACCTTTTAAAAACAAAACCGTACCACTTAAAAAGTTGCAATAGAGTTGGCGCTTTGATACGCTACCTTTGATAGAAGTACAAAACACTATCTTATGAGCAAACAAATATTTCTATTACTAAGTCTACCTTTTTTTTGTTTCTGCCAAACCGCTGCAATTAAAAACGATTTGCAAAAAGAGGATTTATTAGGCAATGTTAAGCAAGTAAAACAAGGATGCTATGAAGCCAAGGAAAAATTTGGCGAAGTAATTCAGGGCGACAGAAAAAATTCAGATAAAGAGAATTATTTAAAAATATATAATGAAAAAGGAAATAAAGTTGAATGGTTTATTTATGTATGGGGAGGTGAAAAGTATCAAAAGCACGTATATAAGTATATCGATTCGTTAGATAAAATGGAAGATAATCTGTATAGACCCGATGGTAGTTTAGACTGGAAATATATTTATAAATACGATGATAATGGAAACCAAACCGAAGAAAATTGGTACGCGCCCAATGGTAGTTTATGCAGAAATGGAAGTTATAAATATGATGATAAGGGTAATTTAGTTGAAGAAAAATATTACAATGCAGACGGGAATTTAGAATGTAAATACATATATAAATATGATAACGCGGCAAACAGAAATGAAGAAGGTAAATATAATGCATCTGATTATATACTTTGGAAACGCGCATATAAATACGATGATAAAAAAAACCTGATTGAAAGTACTGAGTACAAAACAAATGGCAGGTTAAAATTAAATATTATATACAAATATGATGATAAGGGAAATGTGATTGAAAAGAATGAATATAAACCGGACGGTAATTTAGAAAATAGAAAAACCTATATGTATGAGTACGACAAAACTGGCAATTGGGTTAAAAAAATATGTAAGGAAGGCAAAGCATGCATAATGCTAATAAGAGAAATAGAATATTATTAATCAAAAAAATTTTTTTGCATTAAATGGGTCTTATAGGCACCCAAATTTCTTCTTCCGAATCGGGGCTTTCGTTTTTATATTTTTCGCCAAGTATTTCAAAGTGCGGTCTGTCATCTACCACATACTTTGAATTAGGTATCCAGGTTCCAAAAATATATTCAAAGGGTGCTGTTGCGCTTGCGGGCCCTTTGTATAAAAACACGGCGTAAAGTCCGCCTTTTAAAATAAAACTTTCCATTCCATCGGGTACTGTATTAAAATCAGTTACCTCTATAGTTGCCCATTTTTCAAACTCGGTATGCGGGCTAAAATTTTGGTAAAATAGGGGCGGGTAAATCTGCATTGAATAAAGGTCGCTGCCAATATTGTTTTTAATTTCTTTTCTGCGAGGCATAAAACTACGCCACATTTCAACTGTTTTGTTGTTAGCAAAAGTGGTTACTATGCGTTTACCGACTATTTTTTTTTCTTGTAAGGTTTCTATTCGGTGTTCCATTTTATTTATTCTACATCTCTCTTAGAGTACAAGCGTTAATTAGGTGTTGCTTTTATAACATCCAGCCCAATTGTGCTTACATTCTGATAGTTGTCTATTTTTAATTCAAAAGTTTTTTCTGTGTTTGGAGGAAAAAAGTCGTAAATCGTATAATTATTACTCCCTAATGAAGTCTTTGTTTTGCTATAATAAGTTATTTTAACTACTGCATCTTTATAAGTAGCTACTGTTGCTTTATTTTTAATTACACCATGAACTTTTAAATTATTGCCAAATAAAGTTGGGTTAAAAGTCCCACTTGCGTTTAAAAAATTGGTTGGTTGTGCACGTTCAATCTCTTCAACCGACTGAACTTTTTGCTGATAAGTGCCACCATTATTGTTGCTACAAGCAAATAGCCCAATGGCTATTATTAAAAAACCAATTGTTTGTTTTGCTATCATATTCTTTTGAATTTAAGTTGTTTGTCTAATTGTGAAATTGATTATATTTTTTGTTCATCAAACCTACTAAATTTTCTTAGTTACAATATTGTAAAACCATCCATTTTATTTACTAAATTTATCTGTCAATAAATTTACTATGCAAAAAAAGAAATTAATTAAACGTATACTATTATTGGTTGTAGTAGTGGCATTGGCTTATGGCATTAATTATTGCCGTAAATCTTTTCCAATAATAAGTGGTTATGGGGCTAAAAATATGTGTTCGGCTATATTTGTGGCACATCGTAATGAGCAGCAAGTACGCGAACAAGAATTGGGTTTTGCTGCTATGAAGTTGGGAACATTTACAGTTGATTATAAAGACTCTTCGGTAACAGGGTCGGTATTTGGTTTTTGTAAATACAAAGCCATTTATCGCAAAGGTTTAGGGGCTACTTTGGTTAGCGAAATGCCCGAAGATGAATTACGCAAACAAGATTTCAATTTAGCTCAAACACCTACCATAAATCAAGATACGGTTACTTGGCCTATGGGTAATAAAATTACGGATAGCATTCCTGCGGGGGTAAACCAAGCAAAGTTAATGGAGGCTGTAAATAATATTTTTAAAGAAGCAGATACCACTAAACCAATTCGCACCCGTGCAGTAATTATTTTGTACGATGGTAAAATTGTGGCTGAACAATATGCGCCCGGTTTTACTAAAGACACTAAATTATTGGGCTGGAGCATGACTAAAAGTGTAACCGGTGCTTTAGTAGGTATATTGGTAAAAAACGGACAATTAAATATTAATGACCCCGCTCCGGTACCTGAATGGAGAGACGATACCGACCCGCGCCATGTTATTACTACTAAAGATTTATTGCAGCAAAGCAGTGGTTTAGCTTTTGAAGAAAATTATGCCAAGAGTTGCGATGCTACTAAAATGTTATTTCAGCGTTCAGATATGGGAGCATATACGGCTTCTCATCCTCTGAAAGATAAACCGGGCACGGTGTTTTATTATTCAAGCGGTAACAGCAATATTTTATCTCGCATGGTAAGGCAAATTGTTGGCGATAAGGGCTATCATAAATTCCCATACGATAGTTTGTTTTATAAAATTGGGATGTATAGTGCTGTTATGGAGCCTGATGAATCAGGGACTTTTGTAGGTTCATCCTATATGTATGCTACTGCCAGAGATTGGGCTCGTTTTGGTTTACTATACTACAACAAAGGTTTGTACAATGGTCAACGTATTTTAACCGAAGATTGGGTTGCGCAAACTGCCGTGCCTGCTCCGGCTTCCGAAAAAAAGGAGTACGGTTATCAATTTTGGTTAAATGCAGGCGAAAAAGAAAGAGAGTGTCCAAACTCACCTGCCGATATGTATTTTGCTGATGGCTACGAGGGGCAACGTGTGTTTGTTATACCATCAAAAAAACTGGTAGTAGTTCGCTTGGGTTTAACACAGCACAAAAACTTTAAGCAAGATGATTTTGTAAGTTCAATTGTGGCTGCTATAAATTAATTGCCTTCTACCAGTTTTTTTATCTGCACTAAAATGGGGTTCCAACCCTCGCCATTGTTGGCAACATCTTTGTAGCGTTTTTCGCCTTCGGCGGCACCTTCAAAACCGTCTTGTAAAACAGTTAAAGTGGTTTGCCCGTTTTGTTCGGCAAGCTCATAAGTTACATTTAAGTGATTTTCGGGTATATCGGGGTACGATGCGTTTGGGTCTATAACCGTGTATTTTAAAAGTTTATTAGGCTGAATGGCTAAAATTTTGCCCTTTACGGGTATTAGTTTTTTACCCTCGTAAATCATTTCCCATAAAAGCGGGCTACCCACTTTCCAATCAGATACCGTTTCGCAGCCAAACATATAAACTTTGGTTTTAGCTGGGTTTACCAAGGCATCCCAAACTTGGGTGGCTGTGGCTTTAATATCTATAGTGTTTTTTACCTGAAGTTTTGTTTCCATTTTATGTTGTTTAAAACCCAAGCAAGATAGTAAAATCATTAATAAAAGCCTGCTTTTGGCTGCCAAAAAAAAGGTACTTTTACACTCTTTAAAATAGTCATGCAGCCATTATATATTTATAACACATTAACCCGTAAAAAAGAATTATTTAAACCCATTAATGCCCCTTTTGTGGGCATGTATGTTTGCGGACCAACCCTTTATAGCGATGTGCACATAGGCAACTGCCGCACATTTACTTCTTTCGATATTATGTACCGTTACTTGTTACACATTGGGTACAAAGTACGTTATGTACGCAACATTACCGATGTAGGACATTTAGAAGATGAAGTTGCTGGCACAGGCGAAGACCGTATTGGTAAACAAGCACGCTTAAAGCAGCTTGAGCCTATGGAAATTGTACAACGTTATTCCTTTGGATTTCGTGAGGTGATGGCTTTGTTTAATAACTGCCCGCCAAGTATAGAGCCTACAGCATCAGGTCATATACCTGAGCAAATTGAAATGACTGAAAAAATTATTAAGCAGGGTTTTGCTTACGAAAAAGATGGCAACGTTTATTTTGATGTAGAAAAATTTGCTAAAACACATAACTACGGAATTCTTTCGGGTAGGAATTTAGATGACCAGTTAGAAAACACACGCGAACTTGACGGACAAGAAGAAAAGAAAGGTCGCTTAGATTTTGCATTATGGAAAAAAGCTAAGCCCGAACACATTATGCGCTGGAACTCGCCTTGGGGCGTTGGTTTCCCTGGTTGGCATATTGAGTGCTCGGCTATGAGTCAAAAATATTTAGGCGAAACGTTTGACATACATGGCGGCGGCATGGATTTAATTCCAACCCATCACACCAACGAGGTTGCGCAAAGTGTAGGTTGCTGCGGTGCTGCACCGGTAAATTACTGGGTGCACACAAATATGCTTACGCTTAACGGACAAAAAATGTCGCGCTCCTTAGGCAATGTTTTTTTACCGGTAGAATTATTTACAGGGATGAAACTAGCTGCCGATTCGCCAAGTGCTACACCATCTCAGGCAAAGTTAGATGGCAAGCATCCGCTTTTTGAAAAAGCATATAACCCAATGGTGGTACGTTTTTTTATGATGCAAACACATTACTCAAGCACCTTGGATTTTTCTAACGAAGCCCTGCAAGCATCAGAAAAAGGGTATAACCGTTTGATAGAAAGTTATAGTACGTTGGAAAAACTAAGTCCGTCTGCGACTTCATCAGTTGATATTAAGAAAATTCAAGAGGCATGTTATGCAGCCATGAATGACGACTTTAATACACCCATTTTACTTTCTCAATTATTTGAGTGTGCCCGTATCATCAATTCAGCCAACGATAAAAAAGAAACACTTACTGCTGATGATATTACTTTATTGAAAAAAATCTATCAGGATTTTTTAGTGGACGTAATGGGTATAAAACGCGAAGAGCAAACAGGTAAAAGTGTTGAAGCTTTAAATAATGTGATGAACCTGGTAATTGATTTGCGCAAAAAAGTAAAAGATAATAAAGACTATGCCACATCTGATGAGATACGTAATCGTTTGCAGGAAAGTGGCATTCAAATAAAAGATGGCAAAGAAGGAGCCACCTGGACAATTAATTAAACCAATAATGAAAAATAAATTTTTATTACTTACATCTTGCATCTTATACTTAGCTTCTTGTAACACCGAAACCAAAAAGGTGGAAGAAACAAAACAACCTGAAGTAAAAACAGTTGAAGTAGAGCATGTAACTGCTCCTGCTTTTAATCAAGATTCTGCTTTTTCGTTTATCAAAGTACAGGCAGATATGGGGCCACGTGAACCGGGCAGCAAAGCGCATGAAAAAGCGGTAGTCTATTTCGAGAAAAAATTTAAAGAATATGGTGCTGATGTTATGATTCAAAAAGCAACCGTAACCACCTTCGACCAAAAAAAGTGGTTGTCAAAAAATATCATTGCTTCCTTTAATCCCGAAAATACATCGCGTGTTATGTTATGTGCGCATTGGGATTCTCGCCCTTTTTGCGATGAGGATAGCAATAAAGCTAATGCTAAAAAACCTTGTCCGGGTGTTAACGATGGTGCAAGTGGTGCGGGTATTTTAATAGAAATTGCGCGTGTTATGGCAAAACAAAAACCAAACATAGGCATTGATATTATGTTGTGGGACATGGAGGATTATGGTAAAGGTCAAGTTGAAAGTGCTTACGAAATGGAAGATGATTGGGGTTTGGGTTCTCAGTACTGGAGCAAAAACCTGCATAAGCAAGGCTACACAGCCAGGTTTGGTATTTTGCTGGATTTAGTAGGTACAAAAAATGTGGTGTTCCCTCAGGAGCAAGTATCTGTTTTTTATGCCTCAACTTTTGTAAATAAAATTTGGAGCACGGCAAATAATTTAGGTTACAGCAATTATTTTATCAGAAAACAAATTAACCCGATTACAGACGACCACGTGTATGTAAATAAATTTGCTAACATTCCTTGTGTTGATATTATTGGTTACGACCCTGATAAAAGCAGATTTTTTTTAGAACACCACACCCTTGCCGATGATATAAAACTAATTGACAAAAATACGTTGAAGGTGGTTGGGCAAACTGTTTTAGAAGTAATTTATAACGAACAACCCTAATGCAAAAACTAACCATTTCTTTATTTAAACAACTTACTTTGCTTGTTGCATTAATTGTAACAAGCAGTTATTTATTTATTGGTGTACCTAATGGAAACACTTTGTTCCTTTTGCAAATTGGTTTGGGCATTTTGTATTTGTTTTTTTCGGTAGCTGAGTTTTCTACCAAGTTGGCAAAGATGAATTTACCATTTGATAGATTCTTTTATTTACCCTATGATGTTATCTCTCATAAATTAATCAGGTTGGGTGCTTTTGCTATTGCAGGTGGCGTGCTTTGGATATCCTCATCGGGCTTAATGTTTTTAGCGGGTTTATTATTTATCATCATCATTGCCGATTTGCTGGTGTTTATTTTAAAAATAGTACAACGCGTTTATTACATGAGCTTGTTTGCTAATTACGTTTTAATTTCTTTAGAAGGCGAACAAAAAATATTTGCATCTCAAATAGATAGTGTAGAATATCGTTACGATATTTTTTACCTTAAATTAAAAGATAAAAAAACAGTTGCTTTAGAAACAGACCGTTTAGCCGAAGGCCAAAAACAAATTTTTACCGAAAAATTTGTGCAATGGGCATTGCGCAACCAACTTGAATTTACGGTGGAGGCTAAAGCAAAACTTCAGGGCATGTTGCATTAATAATTAGCATGAAAAACTTTTTTTTAGCATTACTTATTTGTGCGCAAAGTTTTGTTATTGCCCAAACAACTTGTTACGATAAAGCCACCGAGTTTAGAAATGCCAAATTTGATTTCGATTCTGTTTTTATACGCATAAAGCAGGCGCAGGATATGGTTATTGGTTGCCAAATGCCTAATGATTCGATTACGACTTTACAAGGTAAAAAGAAAAAAATAAGTGATTATAAGGGTAAACCTTTGGTTATAAACTTTTGGTATTTGCATTGTCCGCCTTGTATAAATGAAATGCCATCATTTAATGAGCTATTAAAAAAGTATGCTGGTAAAATGAATATACTTGCCATCTCGCAAGACCCGAAAAAACAGGTTGAGGAATTTTTAACTAAACATATTTTTAAAGCAGAAATAGTAAGCGATGCCCAGGCTTTTATTGATAGATATAATTTAGGTAGCGGATATCCTTTTACTTTGGTAATTGACCCAAAAGGTAAAATAACCCGTATTATAAGTGGGGGCAGAGAAACCCCTGATGCTCAAATGGATTTGTTTAAAGAAGTTTCACCACTTATAGATGCTATGTTGACTAATAAGAAAAATTAACGGCCATTAACGGAGGTTAGTTCAGTATAAATTGTAATTTTAAATCATGCAAATTTTGTTTTTAATTATAGGAATTGTTGTGGGTCTTGTTATTGGCTTTTTGTTTGGCAAGCAAAAAAGCGGGAAGGTGGATACATCTGAGTTTGATAAAAAAATTGCGACTTTGGAAACAGATAAACTTCTTATTAAGAAGGATGTTGAACATGCCACAACCGAAAAAGAAAACCTGTTAAAAGAATTTGAAAGCAAAAAAGCAGAACTGCTAAAAGAAAAAGAAGCTGTTTTAAATGACCTAAATACTGAGCGAACTAATTTAAGCGCGGCTAATGCCCGATTAGCTAAAGCAGAAGAAGCCTTTAAAAATCAGGATGAAAAACTGAAAACGCAAAAAGCAGAGCTTGAAGAAATTCAGAAAAAATTGACTACCGAGTTTGAAAACATTGCCAATAAAATATTAGATGAAAAATCTAAAAAGTTTACTGATCAGAATAAAACCAATTTAGACATTATACTTAATCCATTAAAAGAGCGCATTAAAGATTTTGAAGATAAAGTAGATAAAACTTACAAAGCAGAATCTGCTGAACGAATAACCCTTAAAACAGAAATAAAACAATTGGTTGAATTAAACAAACAAGTAAGCGATGATGCCAATAACCTAAGCAAAGCTCTTAAAGGCGATAACAAAACCCAGGGTAATTGGGGTGAGGTTATTTTAGAAAAAATATTAGAACGCAGTGGTTTAAGTAAAGAACGTGGCGAGTATAAAACACAGGTATCACTTAACAATGCGCACGGAGAAACTATAAGGCCTGATGCCATTATTTACTTACCCGATAACAAACATATTGTAGTCGATTCTAAAGTATCTTTAGTGGCCTATCAAAATTATTTAGCGGCTGATACGGATGAACAACGCGCTCAGTTTTTAAAATTACATACTACTTCTATTAAAGCGCATATAAAGGATTTAAGTGATAAGCATTATGCAAGTTCAGAGGTGTTAAACACACCCGATTTTGTGTTATTGTTTATTCCAATTGAATCTTCTTTTGGCATTGCAGTGCAAGCCGACCAGGAATTATTTTCGTATGCCTGGGATAGAAAAATTGTAGTGGTTTCTCCTTCTACTTTGTTAGCAACACTACGTACCATTTCAGCTATTTGGAAACAAGAACTGCAAACTAAAAATGCCTTAGAGATTGCTAAACAAAGTGGCGCCCTTTACGATAAGTTTGTGGCCTTTGTAGAAGATTTAAGCGATATAGGTAAAAATATAGACCGTACTCAAACGGCTTACGGCGCAGCCTTTAATAAATTAAAAGAGGGTAAGGGCAATTTAATTTCGCGTGCACAAAGCATCGAAAAATTGGGTGCTAAAGTTACCAAAGCATTGCCTCCAAATTTAGTAGATGATGATAATCAACAGACATCAATTGGTAATGAGTAATAAATTACATATTGTTGCTGCATTTGGTTTGTTGTTTGTTTTATTTTCCTGCAACACAACCAAACCCCAAAAGCGAGATAGAGAAAGGGAGCAAAGTAAAACCTACAGTAAAGATGTTAATGATTTACCGGTACACATGTTTTTGTACCATGCTGATAGTATAAACTCGCAACTATATTATAGTATAGATAATAAACAGCTTGTTTACAAAAAAATTGACTCTGCCGGTAATTTTTCAGCGCGCGTAAAAGTGTTTTATAAATTTTTGCCTTATGCCGATGCTAAAGTTTTCTTTGATTCATCTACCGTTTATATTAGTGATAAAGTAGTTGGCGAGCCTCAGGCAAAAACTTTAGCGGGTTACATTCCTCTAAAAATAAATGTAGCCCAAACATCCTATATAGAACTTAATATAAGTGATGTTAATGGCAAGCGGCATCAAACCCATTATATTAAATGTGAAAAAAAAGATCCCTATGGGCAACAGAGTTATATAATAATGGGAGATAATAAAGCCGTATTTTTTTCTAACAAAATTGAAAAAGGAAACGAGGTAAACATTTATAACACTCGTGTAACTTTTAACAAAGCGCGGGTAGATTTTTTTGCTAACGATTACTCGTTACCTCCGCCGCCATTTAGTGAACGGCTACCCTCGCCTTATCCTACTATGCCCGATTCTACTTTTTATGTGAGCAGTATTAATGGACATAGCGTTCCTTTGCAGATAGCCAAGCAAGGCATTTATTTTATCAGGTTAGATACTGCTACAACCGGATGTACCGTAATGGGTGTTGAACAAAATTTCCCTAAAGTGTTATCGTATGAGCAAATGATTGCCGCCACTCGTTTTATAATGAATAAAGATGAGCATCAAAAAATGATAAATGCTAGTGATAAGCAAGCAGCTATAGATAAATTTTGGCTTACCTTGGGTGGAGGAGAGGATAGGGCTAAGGAACTCATAAAACGATATTATAACCGAATACAGGATGCAAACTCTTTTTTTACCTCGCATATAGAGGGTTGGAAAACCGATATGGGCATGATTTATATTGTTTTTGGTCCACCAAATAAAACCTATAAAACTAACCAAATGGAAACCTGGGTTTATGGTAACGAGGGTGCACCCAATGCAATAACATTTAGGTTCGAAAAAATTAACAACCCTTTTTCTGAAAATAATTTTAAACTTATTCGTAACATAAATTACAGAGACCCCTGGTATATAGCCGTAAATAATTGGCGGGATGGGCACGTTTATTTAGATGCTAAATAATTTCAACCTTCTGTTTTTTAATATGGTTTTTTTAATGGACTAATTTTTCTAAACCGTATCTTTGTCCCCGTTATGAAAATTCTTTTAGCTTATTTAAAAAACTACAAAGGCATTGTTGCTTTGGCACTTTTGCTAGCAGCTATCAACCAATGCTTCTCCATGTTAGACCCCTATATCTATGGTAAAATATTAAATAAATTTGGCGTAGGTCATCAAACCTATAAGGGCGATACCGCTCGTTTTATTCAGGATATAATTCCGTATTTATTAGGTGTTATTTCTGTAGCAATGGTTTCTCGTATCGCAAAAAACTTTCAGGATTATTATACCAGTGTAATTATTCAGCGTACCGGAGCGCAACTATATCAGGATGGCATTAAGCGTTCGTTAGATTTACCCTTTCAGGAGTTTGAAGACCAACGTAGCGGCGAAACTTTAGGTAAACTGCAAAAAGTGCGCACCGATTGCGAAAAATTTATCACCTCTTTTATTAGTGTAATTTTTCAAACACTGGTAGGCTTTACTTTTGTTTTAATTTTTGCACTTCAGGCCAATTGGATGATTGCTCCGGTGTTTTTTGTTACGGCTCCTATACTTGCTTTTATAAGCAATTTATTAAGCAAAAAAATTAAAACCATATCAAAACAAATTGTAGGCGAAACAACGGCTTTGGCAGGCTCCACAACCGAATCCTTACGAAATGTAGAATTGGTAAAAAGTTTAGGTTTAACTACATCAGAAATTGGAAGACTAAACACCATTACCGGTAAAATTTTAGTACTTGAATTAAAAAAGGTTCGCTTTATACGCAGCTTAAGTTTTGTGCAAGGCACGGTAGTTAATTTTTTGCGCACTACACTTGTTTTTGTATTGTACTATTTAGTTTTTAAAGATTCTATAAACGTAGGTCAGTTACTAACCTTAACTTTTTATTCCTTTTTTATTTTTAATCCCTTGCAAGAGTTGGGCAATATTGTAGCATCTTATAGAGAGGTACAGGCATCACTAAGTAATTTTGAAAAACTGATGAACACCCCTGTAGAAGTAAAACCGGCAAACCCCGATAAATTAGGTGCTATAGAAACACTAGAATTTAATAATGTATCGTTTAAACACCGAACAGCAAACACAAGTGCTGTTGAGAATATTTCGTTTACTATTAATAAAGGTGAAACCATAGCATTTGTTGGCCCTTCGGGCTCAGGTAAAACAACCTTGGTTAAATTACTGGTAGGCTTGTATCACCCTATAAATGGTACAATTCTTTATAACGATAAAAAAGCAAGCAACATTAATTTAGATGAGTTGCGCATGCAATTAGGTTTTGTATCGCAAGACACCCAACTATTTTCGGGTACTATAAAAGAAAATTTACTTTTTGTAAAACCCACAGCAACTGATGAAGAGTGTATGACTGCTTTACATAAAGCTGCCTGCGATAATTTATTGCGCCGTGCCGATAAAGGTTTAGATACGGTGATAGGCGAGGGGGGCATTAAAATATCGGGTGGAGAAAAACAACGACTTTCAATTGCGCGTGCTTTGTTACGTAATCCTAAATTATTAATTTTTGATGAGGCTACCTCTGCTTTAGATTCTTTAACCGAAGTAGAAATTACGGAAACCATTCGCGATATATCGGGTAAAAAAGAGCAGATAACTGTAATGATAGCGCATCGTTTATCTACCATTATGAATGCCGATAAAATTTATGTGTTAGAGCGTGGCAAAATTATTGAAGAAGGCCAGCACAATGATTTACTCGAAATAAAAGGCTTGTATTATGCCATGTGGCGTCAGCAGGTGGGCGAGCGCAAGAAAGAAGCAGTTGCTACAGTAAAAATTCCATAAGAGCATATAAACGAGGGTGGACGGTTTTTTATCCCACCAACAATAGTTTACTTTTGTTGTAAGTAATTTAACGGTGCATTTATTTTTTCAATTAGTAAAAGAAAGTGTTTTGTTTGCCTCGCAATCATTGCTGGCAAATAAATTGCGCACCTTTTTGTCACTATTAGGCATCACCATCGGCATTTTTGCCATCATAACTGTTTTTACGGTTACCGATAGTTTAGAAAACAATATCAGAGGAAGCATAGCATCGCTTGGTAATAATGTGGTTATTGTAGAAAAATGGCCTTGGGCCTTTGGTGCCGATTATCCTTGGTGGAAATATATGTTGCGCCCCACCGCCAGCGTAGATGATTTAGAAGCCATTATTTTAAACTCTAAAACAACGGAAGCTGCAGCCTTTAGAGTTGATACAAAAAAACGTGTACAGTATTTTAGTAATATGGTTGAGAATGTTACCATATCAGGCGTTTCGGCCGATTATAATTTGGTTTCTAATTTTGAAATAGAGCAGGGCAGGTACTTCACTCAGCTTGAATCTGACAACGCAAAAAATGCTGTTATACTGGGTAAAACAGTGCAAGAAGGGCTTTTCCCTTCGGGAGAAAGTCCTTTAGGAAAAGACGTAAAAATGTTTGGCAGAAAATTTACGGTTATTGGCATTGTAAAAAAACAAGGCGAAAGTATGTTGGGTAACAGCATGGATAATCAGGTGATGATACCGCTAAACTTTATCCGTAATATTTTAGATGTAAGAGCAGAAACTAATGAACCTTACATTGCCGTTAAAGCAAAAGCCGGTGTAAGCAACGAGCAATTAAAAGATGAGCTAACCGGCATTTTACGAGCTGAAAGAAGATTGCAACCCGGCACCGAAGATAGCTTTGCCTTAAACGAAACAAGTGTTTTAAGCAAAGGCTTTGATGGCTTGTTTGATGTGGTTGGTACCGTTGGATGGATAATAGGAGGCTTTTCTATTTTAGTAGGAGGCTTTGGTATAGCTAATATTATGTTTGTATCGGTTAAAGAAAGAACCAATTTAATTGGCATACAAAAATCATTAGGAGCAAAAAATTATTTTATACTCTTACAGTTTTTAAGCGAGGCTATTTTTCTTTCACTTATAGGTGGCTTATTGGGTTTACTTGTTATTTGGGTTATAACGCTGTTTGCCGGAGATGCTTTTGGCATGGAGATAACACTAACCTTATCTAATGTAGTTTTAGGATTAACTATTTCGTTTTTAATTGGCATTATTTCGGGTTTTGTGCCTGCTTATAGTGCAGCACAGTTAGACCCTGTAGAAGCAATCAGACAATAAATTGAAGTAAGAAAAATGAAACGCCCGCTTATACTCAGCATAATTTGTGTCATAGGTTTTTTGTGGGTGGTGATAACATTTCCGGGAGTTTTTTCTCCATCGGTAAAAAAATTAGGTGTGTTTATGCCCGCCATTTATGGCTTAATTGTAGCGGCTACTTTTATTTCTTTTATTGGTGTGTGGCATCTTAAACGTTGGGGCATGGAGTTATACGCCATTAGTTTTTTCTGTAAGATGTTGTTTTTTATTCTTACAAAAACATTTGAAATAACCAGCATAGCAGGTGTTGTTTTTTCTGTTTGGTTTATAATAACCTATCTATTCTTTTATAAAAAGATGGATGCTAATTTGTAGCAGAATTATTTTCTTTTATCATTTCTTGTAACCAATCTATAGCCATTTTTTCATCCGAAAAAATACGCGCTGAAGAAGATGGTTTATGAAAATTAATAAAGAAATTGCCAAGTAATTTATTAGCTAATGAATTAGTTAAAATAGCAACAGCAATTCGCTTTTTTGATTTAGCAAACTCTTCTCTTGCTTCATAACTAATGTTACCCGATTTAGTGGCATCAAAAAGGATGGCGTACCCATCTCCTCCCGACATTTCAAGAGCCTCTGCAATCATATCCTTGGCATCTTGTTGCTCTAATTCTATACCATCAACCACACTCAGTCTTATTATTTTTGGTTCGATAAGTTGAAGCGAAAATTTTTTAGAATCAAACATTATTGCAGCTAATAAGTAATTGTTCCTGTAAGAGTATGATGCCCAGCAGCACCGCTTACAGAAATGTTTGAAAAACTAAGTGTGTTATTAGGTGCTGTGCCCGATGTTGCTACATTTACAAAACCTGATGATGCAGACGAAGTATATCCGGTATCAGAATATATAAATGTACATTTCCCATAAGTAACTGTACCTGTAGCTATAACATAAGTTCCGTAAGTGGGGGTAGTTGTACCCGAAAAGGTTACCTGTATTTCCGGATTAGCATTTGACCCATAAGCAATAACACCAAAATTGCCGCCATTCATAAAAGAGGTGTGAGTAAGACTTCCTACTGCCGCGCCATCAACAGTTAAACTGCCTATTGTGGTAGGAGCAGGAGTTGGTGTTGGGCTTGGTGTACTTTTCTTGCAACTAAATACAACAAATAAGCCCAAGCCTATAGTTATGTAAAAAAGTTTCTTCATGAGTTTAACTATAGCTAAAGTAAGAAAAATAGACTTACCAGCCTAGTATCCAGGCAAACATAAGCGGTGCTACAATAGTAGCATCACTTTCTACAATAAATTTAGGCGTGTTTATATCAAGCTTGCCCCAGGTAATTTTTTCGTTTGGAACAGCCCCCGAATAAGAACCATAACTGGTAGTAGAATCTGATATTTGGCAGAAATAAGACCAAAAAGGAACATCATGCCACTCTAAATCCTGATACATCATGGGTACAACACAAATAGGGAAATCACCTGCAATGCCACCGCCAATTTGGAAAAAACCAACGCCTTTGCCGCCGCTGTTTTTGCGATACCAATCGGCCAACCAAACCATATACTCAATTCCGTTTTTAACGGTGTTTGCTTTTAATTCGTTTTTAATAACGTAACTGGCAAAAATGTTTCCGGTAGTGCTGTCTTCCCAACCCGGACAAACAATAGGAATATTTTTTTCGGCCGCAGCTACAATCCAACTATTTTTCGGGTCAATTTCGTAATACTGTTTTAAATCTCCGCTTAAAACAACACGGTATAAAAACTCATGCGGAAAATAACGTTCGCCTGCTGCTTCAGCATCTTTCCATTGTTTTACCAAGTGTTTTTGTAAACGACGGAAAGCTTCTTCTTCCGGTATACAAGTATCAGTAACACGGTTGTAATGGTTTTCTAATAAATCCCACTCATCTTTTGGGGTAAGGTCGCGGTAGTTTGGTACACGTTTGTAGTGCGAGTGGGCCACTAGGTTCATCACATCTTCTTCCAAATTTGCACCGGTACAAGATATGATGGCAATTTTATCCTGACGAATCATTTCGGCTAACGAAATGCCTAACTCAGCCGTGCTCATAGCACCTGCCAATGTAACCATCATTTTACCACCTTCGGCTAAATGTGTTTCGTAACCTTTAGCGGCATCCATTAAGGCTGCTGCGTTAAAATGGCGATAGTGATGTTCTATAAATTTTGAAACCGGACCTTTACTCATATCTTAAAAATTTTGGCAAATATATTAGAAATTAATGGATGTATATTTTAAGTTTTCTACAAAAATTAACTAAGTGATAAGATGCAATGCATTAATCCTAAATCGTCAAACGTAATAGGCTTTGCGGGTTTTCTAACACCTTTGCGGTATAAAGCGGTTTCGGTTGCTTCGCCCATAGCTACGGCTTTATAATGCTCTTGCCATTTGTTTTTTTCAAAAAAAGCATCCACGTTACTTGGCGATGTAAACACAATAATATTGGTTTTTGTATCAACCACAATGCCTTGCTTAAGTGTTTCGTATACCACCAAGTTTATGGTGTTTTTGCTAAGCTGTTGTTGCACACTTTGCATGCTTTCTTTAGGTACCGGAAACAAAACCTTTGCACTACCAACTAATGATGAAAACTGTTTACCAATCATTTTAGTATCGGTGCTTTGCCCTATAAAATCTGCACGGTGCCCATATTGCCTGAGCTCTGCCGATGTTTGTTTGCTTATGCAGCCAAATTTTACTTTACCAATTTTTGGTTTTTGGTTAAAGAAATAACGTACCGCATGTTTGCTGCTAAAAAATATCCACTCACTTATTGGTAAATAGTGCATTTCAACTTGCTTAAACTCTATTAGGCTTTTAGCCGTTACATCAAAGTTTAATTTTTTAAGTGCTTTTTCTAAATAATCTTTTTCCCTAAAGGTTTTAGTAATAAAAACTTTTTGAGGAGTAATGGAGTTTATTTTTTCTAAAATCTTTTCCGGTAACTCGTAAGCAAAAATCGATTCAAAATATAACTGTATAGGTTGTTTATCCCAAGCTTCCGCCTTGCTAACCCAAATCTTAAAAAGATACTTATCTTTTTCGTTCATTTCGCTTTCGCAATAAACGCCCAAAGGCATTTGGCAGCCACCTTCAAATAAATTTAGTACACGTCGCTCAAGGTTAATGCGTGTTTGTACATCTTCGTTATTTATTTTCCCAATTAAAATTTCGAGCGATGTATCGTCTTCTCGTATCTGCCAAGCCAATACACCTTGTGCAGGTGCAGGCACAAACTCTTGCGGACTTAACTTAACCACTTTTAAATCATCGCCTAAATCAATTTCTAAACGCTCAACACCGGCTGCTGCCAACATAATAGCATCATACTCGCCACTTAAAAGTTTTTTTATACGTGTAGGTACATTGCCACGCATGTCTTTTATTTCAACATCATCTCTAAAGGCAAGTAACTGCGCTTTTCTGCGCGATGATGAAGTGCCTACAATGGCTTTTTGTTTCAGGTTAAATTTTTCTTTTTCGTCAACCGCTTCTTTACGAATAATTAATAAATCGCTTGGGTCTTCTCGGTCAGATACCCCTGCAATCATTAATCCATCCGGACTAATAGTAGGTAAATCTTTATGCGAATGAACAGCTAAATCTATTTCGTTATTAAGTAGAGCCTCTTCAATTTCTTTGGTAAAAAAGCCTTTTCCCTCCAGTTTGTCAAAGCTGGTATTCCACTCTTGCGAGCGGTCTCCCTCGGTAGAAATTACTTTTATCTCCACTTCACAACCTTGCTTTTCAAGTAAAGTTTTGGTATAGTTAGCTTGCCAAAGTGCCAACTCACTACCACGGGTTCCTATTTTAACTTTTTTCATAGTGCTGCAAAAATAGGGTATTTTTTCTGCCTAAAAGGGGCAAGTTTGGGGTTTAAAACCCTGTAATTAGGCAGGTATAAATTTTTTTTGATAAAATGTACAATTAATTAAAAAATGGCTACATTTATTGTAACCTTTTTGATATTTGTGCGTAGGAGTATTGTAAACCTCAAAAACTTTTTAGCCTATGAGACAATTAAAAATTACGAAACAAGTAACGAACCGAGAAACCGCTTCACTTGATAAGTATCTGCAGGAGATTGGCAGGGTTGACCTCATAACGGCTGAAGAAGAAGTTGAGCTGGCACGCAAAATTAAGCAAGGTGATGAAACTGCTTTAGACCGATTGGTGAAAGCCAATTTGCGGTTTGTGGTGTCTGTATCAAAACAGTACCAAAACCAAGGGCTTAGTTTACCCGATTTAATTAACGAAGGAAATTTAGGTTTAATTAAAGCCGCGCAACGTTTTGATGAAACGCGTGGTTTTAAATTTATATCGTATGCCGTATGGTGGATTCGTCAAAGTATCCTGCAAGCATTGGCAGAACAAAGTCGTATTGTAAGGCTGCCATTAAATAAAATTGGCTCTATTAATAAAATTAATAAAGCTTACGCAAAGCTTGAACAGCAATTAGAGCGTGAACCAACGCCTGATGAAATTGCCGTTACCATGGATTTAATGCCGAGCGATGTTTTTGAAACACTTAAAAACAGTGGCCGCCACGTATCAATGGATGCTCCCCTAAGTATAAATGATGAGGGTGGAAGCATGTATGATGTAATGGAAGAAAAAGACTCTTTAAGCCCTGATAAGGAATTATTAATAGATTCTCTTCGCCAGGAGATAGAACGCTCTTTAAACACCCTAACGACGCGCGAAGCAGACGTAGTACGTTTATATTTTGGACTGAACGGAAATCAATCATTAACCCTTGAGGAAATTGGTGCCCGTTTTGATTTAACACGTGAGCGTGTACGTCAAATAAAAGAAAAGGCAGTTCGTCGTTTAAAACACACATCACGCAGCAAACTGCTTAAAACATATTTGTAAATTTTATTGGTTGGTTTTGATTGCAAAAAGGCTTTCTATTTATAGAAAGCCTTTTTGTTTTCATGCTAAATTAAATGAGGGATTTATTTTAATAAATCTAAAGCTTCCTGTATCGAAATTACTTGGCCTTTAAAGGTTCCTATAGGAAATGCACCAATAAAACCTTTTTCAAGTAATATATTTTTGTATTTAACCGCGTCGTTATAGTTTTTAAACTCTCCGGCAGTAATTCGTATCAATCCAGTTGTAGTAGGTTCTTTATCTACATCTTTTAATTCTTTCAGTTGCTCATCTAATGAAGTATCATCTGGTTTTTTAAGTGCTAATTGCACTTTAAAACTAACCAACGATTTGTCTATAGCACTTCCTGCATTTGCAGTTTCGCTCAAGTTCTCTTTATAAGTTTTATCTTCAAAAGTAGCACCTACTTTATCTAAAGCTACACGTTTACCTTTTTCGTAAGCAGTAATAAAGGCATCTTCATATCCTTCATACACAAGTTCTGCTTTATGGGCAGCAGCATCAGTAAGTGTTTTATACGCCCCCGATGCATATTTATAATAGCCGTCTTCTGTTTTTAACTCAAGCACTTTACCAGCATGTTTAAACATGGTAGGCGATAATTTGTTTTTATAAGCGCCTAATTGCACACGGTAAATAATTCCTTTGTTTACCGCACCTTCGGTATTGTTACTTGTGCTATTATTGTTAGCTGTAGCATCATTTGGTATAGCACCTTTTTTACTAGCTTCGGCAAGTTCTTTTGCCAATTCGGCATCAGTTATATTAAAATAAGCTTCACCTTTAAAATAACCTACTCTGGCAGATTTTAAACCTTCGCCAATATACTCGTCGCGTCTTTTTATAGCTTTTCTTACATCATCATAACTACCGGCTGCGTAAACTACAGTAGTATCATTATAATTAAATGAACGTATATCGCCTATACTTAATAAATAAGCCATTTCATCCGGAGGGATACCGCCTTTATAACGTACCAATTCAACTGTAAAATCTTTAGGACGCGCATTAGAATTTACTATTGGAGCTTTTCCGTTTACAATAGGGCCGCCTAAATCTACCACCTTAGAAAACTGCCCGGTTGAATCGTAATATCTGTTATACCAGTCTTGATGGTCCTCATCTGTCATGGCAATCCCCTTATCATTAGCTACTTTACCGGTATCGGTTGGTAACTCTTCATCACGGTAATCGGCTACAAGGTCTTTATCCTCATCTACCGGACAACCATGTGCATCTACTTTTGCACCCGCAGGTGTACCATGGCATAAATCATCAAAATCTTTTACACCATCGCCATCTTCATCTCCATTATCAATAGCCAAAAAGTCAACACCTTCATATTGGTTACTTGGTAATGTATCCATGCCATCTTTTTTATGGGTAACTAAATCATAATGTACAGATGCAGCAAACATTAAAAACTTATCACTTTTAGTGCTTGCCACACCATCAATATGGTTGGTAAATGTAAAGTGCATAGTGGCACCCATTCTAAATTTAATATGTTCACCGGCATTCATGGTAAAACCTGCACCTACCGGTATAGCCCATGAGCTTTCGCGATATTTGCCATATCCATTCTGATTCATTTCTCTTATGTCAGAATCATAAGTATAATCACGTACTAAAGTCTGTGCATTTTGCGACCCAGGCGAACCCTGCGCCATGTTTTTTATCGTTCCATCGTTCCAGTAATAATATTTATTGCCATGCTTATCGTACAAATCTGTTTTCGAAAGAAATTCAAAACCTTCAAAGCCGGTTAAAATATAAGGACGAATACTGTTTTGTTTTTTTATGAAATTAGAAAAATCATACATCAATTGTAATCCGCCTAAGCGTATTTGCGATTCAAAATTTTGATTAAGTGCGGGTGTAGCAGAGCGTTCGTTAGCTCCCAGCTTACCAAACATTACATAAAAATTAAGAGAAAGAGATTTAGTAAGTGGTTGTGATAAATTTAAATTATACCCCAAACGAGATTGAGTGATAGATTGAAACTGCTGTCCTTTGGGATAAATGTTTCCAAAATAAGAAAGTGTACCCGCACCAAGACCAATAGTTGGTTTAAAAACATCTCCTAAACGTGGTGGGTTGTTAGTTGTATCTGAATCGGTTTTTTCTTTTTTCTTTTCTTTTTTAGGAGCAGAACTTTGTGCAACACTATTTAAAGTGAAAATGGCAAGGAGTATAAAAAGAGAGATATTTTTGATACGAATAAGCATTAAAGTAGTTTTTCAAATGTACTAAAATCACTAATAATCCAGTAATTTATTTATACCATTTTTGGTTACTAACCATTAGTGCCTCTTGCACTGTGATACGTTTACCTGAATTGTATGCAGTAACAAAAGCATCTGATACACCTTTGTTTTTTATAGTTTCACGATTGTCGCGAGCAGCTTTGTACTCATCAAACTTGCCTAAAATACATTTGGTAAACCCATCCTGCATTTCGGTTTTTATATTTTCATTTATAGAATATTTTCTTCCTAAAGCACTGGCACTTACGCCATTTTTAAATGCACCAATTTGTACCGAGTAATGAATGTTTCCGTTTTTAGGTGCAGAAGCTGTTGTGTTAGCTGTTGTTGAATTATCTGTGTTAGTAGCAACAGGTTCTTTAGCGGGTTCTTGAGCAACTGCGTTAACATCAACTGCGGGTTGTGTATTAGTAGCAACAGGTTCGGTATTAGTTTGAATTGGGGTGCTTGATGCTACCTCGCCATTTGCAACTACTTCTTGTCTGTCTAAAGCTATTTTTTTTGTTTGATCACCTTCTATGTATGAAAATTTACTTCCTTCAATATAAGATGGGTTTTGAATGCTTGAACCATCCGGCACAAGTTTGTATGATACAGTTATATCTTCTGCTGCAGGTATCGAAGTCCAAATAAATTTAGCCTCTCCGTTTTCAAAAGCAAAAGAAGAACCTGAAATATTTAATTGTTCTGCTTTATATCCTGCCGGAATTTTTTCAGATAATTTAGCAAAACCTTT